>Ga0310695_10003764_pt1 | contig 29153 bp, 37 predicted proteins | sample RumenRJG_04DNA_FD_203882 | JGI IMG/M metagenome (GOLD analysis project Ga0310695, IMG submission 203882) | Bovine rumen microbial communities from Lethbridge, Alberta, Canada - RJG_04 (v2) (version 2) | ecosystem: Host-associated > Mammals > Digestive system > Stomach > Rumen | place: Canada...
GATGCAAAGGAAGGTTCCCAAACCAAGTATGATGCCGTGATAATTCATAGTCTTATTTTGGCCGCAAAAGTACAAAAAAATCGTGGAACCACAAAGGATTCGACTACGGAAAATGACAACTTCTCAAACACGACATGTTAAATTTGCCAACTCGACACGTTAAGTTTGTCAACTCGACACGTTAAGTTTGTCAACTCGACACGTTAAGTTAGCCAACGAATCACGTTCGGTTTCGCTTCTTTTGGAGGAATATATTCGTAAAACGCGCTTTTATATTTAAATTTTCCCTAAAAGATTTTTTTATTAAAATAAAAGGTGTATCTTTACACCACGAAATACATGGAAGAACCAAATGTAATTTCTCCAGAAGTTACGTCAGCGACATCCACTGACGGCGGCGGAGCCGTATCCGAAACCAAACCTAAGGGAAAGGATTCAAATCGTTCTTCAGAGTGCTGGTACGTTCTGTGGGTCAATTCCAAAGCCGAGAAATCCGTTCGCAACAACCTCATAGAGAAAGGCTTCCAAGCCTATGTCGCAACAAGACAAGAGATACACACTTGGCGGAGAGGTGAACGCAGAAAAGTCGAGAAGGTCCTCATCCCCTCCATCGTCTTCGTTCGGATGGATAGGAAAGACCAAAGGACAATCGAGGATTGCCCAGGTGTATCAGCTCTGATGCGCGACCCAGCCAGAAAGAAAGAAGGCATAAGCAGTTGGGACAAATTGGCACGAGTCAGCAACGACGACATGCAAGTCTTCCAGCAAATGCTTTCTCAAGAAAACACCCAAGTAAACTTCACACCCACAGAATTCGAAGTCGGCGACTACGTTCGCATAAAGGACTTCGACGAAGCACACAATAAAGCACAGATAGTTCGCATCTATGGCGACACAAAGACCTACGTCGGCCTTCGCGTCAGCTTCCTTGGCTGTGCCTATATGCAAGTGCCCCTGAACCGTATCGTAAAATTGTAACACATCATATTTATGGCAAAATTCAAAAAGAATGGGAAACTGAAACTTCTCATCATCGTCGGAACTCGTCCCGAGATAATCCGCCTTGCTGCAGTGATAAACAAATGCAGACAGTACTTCGACTGCCTCCTTGCACACACAGGCCAGAACTACGACTACAACCTCAACGGTGTCTTCTTCAAGGACCTCAAACTTGCTGACCCCGACATCTACATGGAAGCCGTAGGAGCCGACCTTGGCGAGACGATGGGCAACATCATCGCTAAGAGTTATCAGCTCATGGTCGAAGTGAAGCCTGATGCAGTACTCGTGCTTGGCGACACCAACTCCTGCCTCAGCGTCATCGGAGCAAAGCGTCTCCACATCCCCATCTTCCATATGGAAGCAGGAAACCGTTGCAAGGACGAATGCCTCCCCGAAGAGACAAATCGACGCATCGTCGATATCATCTCCGACGTCAATATGGCCTATTCCGAACATGCACGTCGCTATCTCGCCGATACAGGCTTGCCCAAAGAACGTACCTACGTCACAGGTTCTCCGATGGCCGAAGTGCTCCACAATAACTTGGCCGAGATCGAAGCCAGTGATATTCACAAGCGTCTGGGACTGGAAAAGGGCAAATACATCTTGCTCTCTGCTCACAGAGAAGAGAACATCGACACCGAGAAGAACTTCCTCTCCCTCTTCAGTGCCATCAACAAAATGGCAGAGAAGTACGATATGCCTATCCTCTACAGCTGCCATCCGCGTTCACGCAAACGTCTTGAAAGCTCAGGATTCCAACTCGATAGTCGTGTCATACAGCACGAGCCTCTTGGCTTCCACGACTATAACTGCCTTCAGATGAACGCCTTCGCTGTGGTATCTGATTCTGGCACACTGCCCGAGGAAAGCAGTTTCTTCACTTCTGTTGGCCATCCCTTCCCCGCAGTTTGTATCCGCACCAGCACAGAGCGTCCCGAAGCCCTCGACAAAGGTTGCTTCGTCCTCAGCGGCATCGACACAAAGGGACTCCTGCAGAGCGTGGATGTTGCAGTAAGCCTTATCAAGGACGGTCTGCCAGGCATTCCCGTACCCGACTACGTCGACGAGAACGTCTCCACCAAAGTGGTCCGCATCATCCAAAGCTACGTCGGTGTCGTCAACAAGATGGTATGGCGCAAGGACAACATCTAAAAATACGAAAGAATAGTTATATAACGAACACGAATCTAACTAATCAAACGAATAAAGAACAGAAAAGATAAGGTTTGTCATTGTAATTAAGATTCGTATAATTCGTGCAATTCGTGTTCGAAAAAAGTATGATATGATAATCCACAAGGAGGAAAGCTACAAGATAGTAGGTGCTGCCTTTAAGGTGTATAACACTCTTGGTTCAGGTTTCCTTGAGATGGTTTATCAAGAAGCGTTAGAGATTGAGCTCAAACGTCAGGGAATACCTTTTGAAAGAGAAAAAGAAATAAAGATACAGTACGACGGCGTGGAACTTAAGCAAACCTATAAAGCAGACTTTGTGTGCTTTGGGAAGATAATTGTGGAATTGAAGGCGGTAAGCGAGCTTGATGACGCTCACCGGTCTCAGGTCTATAATTACCTTCATGCGACAGGTTTCAAACTGGGGCTTTTGCTTAACTTTGGCTTTGTCGACGAACTGGAATACGAAAGAATAGTTATATAACGAACATGAATCTAACTCATCAAACGAATAAAGAACAGAAAAGATAAGGTTTGTCATTGTAATAAAGATTCGTATAATTCGTGCAATTCGTGTTCGAAAAAAAAGTGCGATTCGGGTTCGAATAAATAGAAATAATCAGATATAAAGAAATATGAGTTTATTTAAAGACAAAGTCCTCCTCATCACTGGAGGCACAGGCAGTTTTGGCAATGCAGTGTTGAACCGCTTCCTGAAAACCGATATCGGCGAGATTCGCATCTTCAGCCGCGACGAGAAGAAGCAGGACGATATGCGTCACGACTTCCAGGCTCGTATGCCCGAAGTAGCCAACAAGATCAAATTCTACATCGGCGATGTTCGCAACAAGAGCACTCTCAAATATGCCATGAAAGGCGTCGACTACGTCTTCCATGCAGCAGCACTCAAGCAAGTACCCTCTTGCGAATTCTTCCCCATGGAAGCCGTCAAGACCAACGTCATGGGTACCGACAATACCCTCGATGCAGCCATCGACGCAGGGGTGAAGTGTGTCATCTGTCTCTCAACCGACAAAGCAGCATATCCCATCAACGCTATGGGCATCACGAAGGCTATTGAGGAAAAGATAGCTGTGGCCAAGTCTCGTTTGAGTGGCGACACCAAGATCTGCTGCACCCGTTATGGCAACGTTATGTGCTCTCGCGGTTCCGTCATACCTCTCTGGATAGACCAGATACGCAAAGGCAACCCCATCACACTCACCGAGCCCAAGATGACCCGCTTCATCATGTCGCTCGAAGAAGCTGTTGACCTCGTCCTCTTTGCCTTCGAGCACGGCAAAAACGGCGATATCCTCGTTCAGAAAGCACCAGCCTGCACCATCCAGACACAAGCAGAAGCAGTGTGCGAACTCTTTGGAGGCAAGAAAGAGGAAATCAAAGTCATCGGTATCCGTCACGGAGAAAAGATGTACGAGACTCTCCTTACCAAGGAAGAGGCCGCCAAAGCCATCGATATGGGCAACTTCTATGCCGTTCCAGCCGATAACCGCGACCTCAACTACGACAAATACTTCAAGGAAGGCGATGTAAAGCGAGCAGAGATCGACGAGTTCAACTCCGACAACACCCGCCGCCTCAACCTCGAAGAAACCAAGGAGAAGATAGCTTCCCTCCAGTACATTAAAAATGAACTGGCGGGCATACCAAATCTGGTTTAAAAGCCCCCAAGCCCCCTAAAGGGGAGTGTAGGGCCCCATGTCCCCCTAAAGGGGAGATTTGTGCAGTATGAAAGGTTGTGTCAGGCATTCTGCTGATGTGATTGAGTATCCTCTGCTATGGAAGTTTGCTAAGGATAATAGGAATAACCCTACGGAGGCTGAGAGGCTGCTGTGGTTCTATATTAGCAATAAACAGCTAGGAGTTCGATTTCGTAGGCAACACATCATTGGACAGTATATCGCTGACTTTGCTTGTTTGGAGAAAATGCTTGTCATTGAGTTGGATGGCGGTTATCATTCCTTGCCGGAACAGCTGATAAGTGACGAACAGCGTACTGCGGATTTACACGAAATGGGATATAGGGTGATTCGATTTACAAACGAGGAACTCTTACAAGGAATAGATATAGTATTAACCAAAATAAAAAACGCCCTCAACGTAAACGCTCCCCTTTAGGGGGCTCGGGGGCTTGATTATTATGAAAGTACTCGTTACTGGTGCCAAGGGTTTCGTAGGCAAGAACCTCTGTTGGGCACTTAAGAACATACAGGCTGGTAAGGACAAGACCCACCCGGGCTTGACCATTGAGGCTGTCTATGAATACGATCTCGACAGTACACCCGAGGAACTTGATACATGGTGTCGCGAGTGTGACTTCGTGTTCAACCTCGCAGGCGTGAACCGTCCACAGAACCAGGAAGAGTTCATGCAAGGCAACTTCGGCTTCGCATCAACACTCCTCGACACACTGAAAAAATATGGAAACCGCTGTCCCGTGATGCTCTCATCTTCGCAACAGGCATCATTGACTGGTCGTTTTGGTAATAGTGAATATGGTCGTTCAAAAAAAGCAGGAGAAGATTTGTTCTTGGAGTATGGTGCTGCTTGTGGTGCCAAGGTGCTGGTGTACCGTTTCCCGAACTTGTTTGGCAAATGGTGTCGCCCCAACTACAACAGCGCAGTCGCAACCTTCTGCAACGCCTTTGCCAATGACTTACCCTATACCGTCAATGACCCCAGTGTTGAGTTGGAGTTGCTCTACATCGACGACCTCGTAGACGAGATGATAAGAGCACTCAGCCCCCTCCCGACCTCACCCTCAAAGGGAGGAGAACATCGGTGTGAATTTGATGGATTAGAGGTGATACCTAAGGAAGATGGCAGATATTGTTACGTGCCAACAACCCACAAAGCAACTTTGGGTGAGATTATCGAGCTCTTGAAGAGTTTCGCAGAGCAACCCAAGACCTTGATGATTCCTGAGATACCTGAGAATAGCTTTGCAAAGAAGTTGTATAGCACCTATCTCAGCTACTTGCCCAAAGAGAAGGTCGCTTTCCCATTGAAGATGAACGTGGATGACCGCGGTAGCTTTACCGAATTGGTTCATACCCTCAATGCTGGTCAGGTGAGCATCAATATCTCAAAGCCAGGCATTACAAAGGGCCAACACTGGCACAACACCAAATGGGAACAGTTCATCGTCGTCAAAGGTCATGGACTTATCCAGCAGCGCAATCTCAACGACCCTGAAGGTAAGGTGCTTGAATGGGAGGTCAGTGGCGACCACATCCAAGCCGTTCACATGCTCCCAGGCTATACCCACAACATCATCAACCTCTCCGATACCGAAGACCTCGTCACCGTGATGTATTGCAACGAAATCTTCAATCCCAATAAACCCGACACCTTCTTCGAGAAGGTTAAATAACGAACACGAATCTTCCGAATTGACACGAATAAAAAAAGGATAACTCTTACTGATGATGAGTTTTATTTGGTTGAAGACATATGAAAGCTAGCTTTCAATCAGTCCTCCAACAAAACAAAACCTTTTATCACGATAAAAGCAAACCGATGGTTTGTCATCAGTAAGAAAATATTCGTTAGATTAGTGTCATTCGTGTTCAAAGGAAAGAATATGATAGTCTATAAGGAAGAGAGTTATCAGATATTGGGAGCTGCATTCAAGGTCTATAATAACCTTGGGTATGGATTCCTTGAAGCTGTCTACCAAGAAGCCTTGGAGATTGAATTCCAAAAGCAAGGTATTCCTTATGAGCGTGAGAAAGAGTTGAAGATTTACTATGATGGCGAAGAGCTTAAGCAAACCTACAAAGCAGACTTTGTCTGTTTTAGGAAGATAATCGTAGAGCTGAAGGCGGTAAGCGAACTTGATGATGTTCACCGGTCCCAGGTTTACAATTACCTTCATGCCACCGATTACAAGTTGGGGCTTTTGCTTAACTTCGGAAGTCCAGACGAACTGGAGTACGAACGAATAGTATTATAAACGACCACGAATAGCTCGAACTGAGGTCGACGGCCGTAGGGAAAGTCAATTGACACGAATAAATAAGATAACTCTTACTGATGATGAGTTTAATTTGGTTGAAGACATATGAAAGCTAGCTTTCAATCAGTCCTCCAACAAAACAAAACCTTTTATCACGATAAAAGCAAACCATGGTTTGTCATCAGTAAGAAAAGATTCGTGATGATTAGTTAGATTCGTGTTCAAAAAAGATAATCAGTTTAAACCCGACACCTTCTTCGATCCCGTAAAACAATGAAAACCATACTCGTCACCGGTTCGGCCGGATTCATAGGTTCCAACCTTGTCAAGCGTCTCTTCAAAGACATGCAGGAAGGCACCATCGTAGGCATCGACAACATGAATGCCTACTACGACGTCTCACTAAAAGAATACCGGTTGAAAGAACTTGAAACCCTCCACTCACAACTGACTCTAAACTCTCCACTCTCCACTATCAACTATCACTTTGTGAAGGGTTCCATCGCCGACCGTGAACTCATCAATAAGTTATTCGAGGAATATCACTTCGACATCGTCGTCAACCTCGCAGCCCAAGCAGGAGTACGCTACAGCATCGAGAACCCCGATGTCTATATCGAGAGCAACATCATCGGCTTCTACAACATCCTCGAAGCCTGCCGTCATCATCCCGTCGAGCATCTCGTCTATGCAAGCAGCAGCTCCGTCTATGGCGGCAACAAGAAAATACCCTTCAGCACCGACGATCGCGTAGACAACCCCGTCTCCCTCTATGCAGCCACCAAGAAGAGCAACGAGCTCATGGCACATTGCTACAGCAAGCTCTACAACATACCCTCCACAGGACTGCGCTTCTTCACCGTGTATGGTCCCGCAGGTCGTCCCGATATGGCCTACTTCGGATTCACCAACAAACTCCTCAAGGGCGAGACCATCCAAATCTTCAACTACGGCAACTGTCGCCGCGACTTCACCTACGTCGACGACATCGTCGAAGGCGTTTGGAGAGTAATGCAAAAAGCCCCAGCCTCACCCCATCCCTCCCCTAAAGGGAAGGGAGATAGGGGGGTGCACACAGCAGATCCGATGATGTATGGAAAGCTGAAGGAACGTGCGGAAGAGATGCGCAAGAACCCTACCGAAGCCGAGAGTGTTCTTTGGAACGCACTCCGTGATAACGGGTTAGGCGTTAAGTTTCGTCAGCAGCACATCATCGAAGATTTCATTGTGGACTTCTATTGCAACGAGTACAAAGTCACAGTGGAAATTGATGGGAAGTATCACGATAGACCAGAACAGAAAAAATCCGACGAAGAACGTACTGCACGCTTGAATGAGTTAGGCTATACCGAACTGCGTTTCACAAACGAAGAAGTCTTTCACGATCTCGATAACGTCCTTAAGAAGATAAAGACCTTCTGCAGCGGAATCCCCTCTCCTTCAGGAGAGGGTCGGGGAGAGGCAGGAACTCCCCTCCTTCAGGAGGGGTCGGAGGAGGCTCCTTACGCCGTTTACAACATCGGAGGCGGTCAGCCAGAGAATCTGCTCGACTTCGTCAACATCCTGCAGGAAGAACTCCTACGAGCAGGAGTGTTGCCCCAGGACTACGACTTCGACGCCCACAAACAACTCGTCCCCATGCAACCAGGAGATGTCCCAGTCACATACGCAGACTCCTCTGCCCTCGAGCGTGACTTCGGCTTCACCCCCAAAATCACCCTCCGCGAAGGACTCCGTAAATTCGCCGAATGGTATAAGGAATATTATAAAAATGATTTACGCTCACATTCATAACCTCGACACCTACGCAAGCCTCTCACCCGACATCCTTGTCGGACTCGAGTTCCTTCGTGATGCCAAGCCCGACATCGAGAACGGCGTCTATCAGCTCAACCCACGCGTCAAAGCCATCGTCTCCGAGTACGAGACAAAGCCACAGAACCCCAACGGCTACGAAGCACACCGTCAGTACATCGACATACAATACATCCTGCAGGGCCAGGAACGCGTAGCATGCCTCCCCATAGAGCAGCTCACCGAGACAAAACCCTACAGCGAAGAAAGCGATTGTGCCCTGTATTCTGCCGACCTCAGCCCCTTGACTCTCGACTCTCGACTCTCGCCCTCATTTCTCTCCCTTCTCCCCGGTTACTTCGCCATCTTCTACCCCCAAGACGGCCACATGCCCCAGCTCAGCATCGACACCCCAACAAAAGTCAAGAAAGTCGTTGTGAAAGTAAAAATCTAGGTTATAAAGTTTACCGTTTACCGTTTACCGTTTACCGTTTACAGTTGAGACGCTTCGCGTGTTACCGTTTCCCGCTATCATGACACAAGAGAATAAAGACAGATTGCTCGATTTGCTCAAGCAGCATAAAGAGCTTGGCATATAAGAGCAGATAGAGAATAACGTCTTGCCCACCAAAGTACTCAAAGAAGATAAGGCCGAATACATACAGTCACTCATTGATACTCGCGAGAACGACGATATAGAAATATTCCTCAATAGCATGGCCCATTTGCACTGTCAACACCTGAAGACAGATATCGACCAATTCAAACAGTCAATAGGAGAGAAACTGGTCGATAAACAGGCATTGCAGAAGGAAATGGTCGGTAAATGGTCGATAAAGCCAACTCTGGCAGAGAAATTGGTCGATATTTTGCAGTATATGGCCGATAAAGCCACCATCACCACCGAGCAAATCGTCAACCACTTTGGCTTTACCCCCACAACAGCAAAACGTTACCTACGTCAGCTTACCCAGTTCGGCTATCTCGAATCCCAAGGCGGAAACAAGAACAGAACGTATTGTATAAAGGTTAAAGTTTAAAGTTTACCGTTTACAGTTGAGACGCTTCGCGTGTTTACTGTTTAAAAGAATAAAGGATACTGGTTACTGTTTACCGTTTACAGTTTATGGCATACGCATTTGAGAATTTGAACGCCTGGAAGGAATCCCGGAAACTGGTTGTATCTGTGTATCAGTTGTTGGATAGTTTCCCAAAGTTTGAGAATTACGCATTGTGTGACCAGATAAGACGCTCTATTATTTCTGTGCCATCTAATCTAGCGGAGGGTAGTGGTAGAATTTCCATTAAAGAGCAACTTCATTTCTACGAGATAGCATATGGCTCACTCATGGAAACCTACAATCAGCTGATATTAGCTGTAGATCTTAAATATATAAGAGAAAGTGCTGTTGAAGAGATACATCCTCAGATAGACGAGGTTGCTCGCCTTCTCAACGGTCTCCGCTCGTCGCTCCTAAAAAAAACTCAACGTAAACAGCAAACCATAAACAGTAAACAGTAAACCATAAACTCAGCCAACAAACCGTAAACCGTAAACAGTAAACGGTAAACTGTAAACCGTAAACGGTAAACGGTAAACCGTAAACAGTAAACGGTAAACTGTAAACCGTAAACGGTAACCCGTAAACCTGTAACCCTTAACCTGTAACCCTTATCAATTATGCCAGAGATAATTTATAATAAAATAGGTTTTGTGTCAATGATAGTAACACTCTTTGCCAAGAAATATCATTGCAGTGAACCTGTTGCCTATCAGTATCTTTGTCAATATGGAGGCAATAAATTGTTGGTAGATCACTATGGCTACCTTCATACACAAGACTACGATCAGGTCGTAGACGATTTGAGTGACTATTGTCGTCGTCAAGGAGGAACATTATGATAAAGTTATATCACGGAAGTAATGTCGAAATTGAAAAGATAGATCTCACTAAGTCACGCCCTTTCAAGGATTTTGGCAAAGCATTCTATCTTTCTGCGAACGAACAACAAGCGTGGGAACGTGCCTATGCAGCTATTACATTGTGGGGAGGTAACCCCAGTGTTACACCATTCGAGTTTGACGAACAACTGATGGACTCAGGTGAGTTAAAAGTAATGAAGTTTGATGCTTATACCGAGGACTGGGCAGACTTCATCTTCGCCAATCGCGATCGTCGCAAGCCAGCATTTCATCACGGATATGATATAGTATATGGTCCGATAGCTAATGACAAAGTGGGTGAGCAAGTTGCACTGTTCAAAGGCGGATATATCAGCAAAGAACGTTTTCTCAAGAAGTTAAAACTCATGCGAGGTATTACGTTCCAGTATGCATTCTGCACAGAAGCAGCCATAAGTAAATTGAAGAAGCTATGACGGCAATAAAACGAATGGAGTTTTTGAAACTTAATCTGACCGAAGAGCTTGTAGCAATCTTGGTTGAAGAAAAGGGTCTCACCATAGAAGATGCATTTTCCGTATTGTATCGCTCACAAACCTATGCCCGTCTCTCAGATCCCCATACACAGTTATATATCCAAAGTGCAGGATATATATACTCCATGCTGGAAGAAGAACTGCTGAATAAGAAATAAACGCCCTAGACCCTTGACTCTTAACCCTTAACCCTGTAAACGGTAAACGGTAAACAGTAAACTAAATAAACGACCCACGCCCCTCGCCCCTCGACTCTTGGCAAACAAAGATACCCTTACAAAGAATAAACAGGGAATATGCGACAAAATACCTTACAAGAAATATATAGAATAATTGCAGAGAACGGGTTTTCAGAATCAGTCTTGCAAATGATAGATAATTATATAAATGAAATACAATATGGGACAACAAGCTTTTCTAGATTCAATTTACCAGAGCATGCGGGACTCTGCTCGGCAGGTTCGGTACTCATTGGGGCGTCCATCATCACAGACTACGCGCGAACAAGCCTTACAGCAAGTTGCAATGCTTCAAGCAGCAAAGGAAGCAGCCCAAGCAATTGGGAAATAGACGAGCTTCAGGAGCAACTCGTAGAGCAATGGGCCAAAGCTGCGGGTCTTTGGGTGGAGAACTCAGAACGTATTCTTACTGAAACCTTTGGGCCGAAAATCGCTCAGGGAGCAGAAGCCAAAGTGTATTATAGAACTGGTGACACATCAGTAATAAAAGAGCGTGCCTCTATCTATTCCACAACTCAGAAGGCCCTAGATGCGATAGCGCTTCACAATAGTCTATTCCCAGAAACAGCAATGCATGTGATAGGTTTTACGCGTGACAGTGATAAACTATTCCGCATCATCCTAACCCAACCGTATGTTTGTTGTCAGCGTCTTGCTACAAAACAAGAGATAGATAACATGGTATTTGCAAAGGGATTCCGTGATAATTGGAATGGTCAAGGAGTAAACTATACATCTGACCGCCTTGCGTTGGAGGATATGCATCCAGCTAATGTATTTATTGACGAAGTGACAGGCAATCCTATTTGTATAGATTGTATCGTAAAGTTCTTAAATTAAATTCTCAATTGTCACTCTCGACCCGTAACCCGTAACCTGTAACCCTTAACCAGTAACCTTTAACCTGTAACCCGTAACCCGTAATCCTTACATAAAACCTCCGTAACCTATAACCCTTAACCCTCGCCCCATAATTAAATACAATATGTCACAACAAGAATTGACTTCCTATAGACTATCGTCTCTGCAGGATCCAACAGATGAGATGCTTCATGCCCTCATGGAGCAAGTGGCAGAGCGTGCCAGGCAGTCCACAGCCAAGTTCCGTGCAGAAATGCATCGTCGTTTCGAGTTGATTGCCCATCGGGCTTCCTCCAACGCAACTCAGGATTGTTTAAACGAGTTTGACACTCCTCTCGCTGCTCCGTCGTTTCGTGCCACAAGCAAAAAATAGAAAATGGCAGTTCAAAAACCCACCATGTGCGTAGTGGCAGGGCCCAATGGTTCAGGCAAGACCACCACTACCGAGTTGCTCCTCGCCAACGAATGGGGTGCAAATAGCATGTATATCAACCCCGATAACATCGCTGAGCATGAGTTTGGCGGTTGGAACAGCCCTGATGCCGTTATGAAAGCAGCACAGCGAGCTACAGAGTTGCGCTATCAGTGCCTTGAGGAAAGACGTGACTTCGTGTTTGAGACAGTCTTTTCGTCTGCTGAAAAGCTCGAATTTCTTCGCAAGGCTTACGAGGCGGGGTTCTTTATCCGATTGTTCTATGTCTGTACCAAGTCACCAGAAATCAATGTTTCGCGCATAGCTAAGCGTTATATGAACGGCGGTCATGAAGTGCCCATCTCAAAGGTTGTTTCGCGCTATTTCAAGTCCCTCGAGTTAGCAAGACAGGCCATACCCCTTGTCGACAGGGCATATATTTACGATAACAGCGTGGAAGACCACATACCGCAGTTGCTCTATCGAACAGCTGATGGTGTTGTTGTCAAGCGTTACACAGATGACATCCCAGAATGGGCTCAAATCTTGTTATAGCTTGAATCTTCGCCCCTCGCCCCTCGACCCCAGACCTTCGCCCCTAGACTCTCGACTCTCGACCCTCGCCCTCGACCCTCGTAATTGAAAATCGAAAATAAAAAGAAGTATTGAAATGTCAAACAAGCTCCACATATATCATGGTTCGAACCATATTATAGAAAAGCCTGTCTTTGGAAAAGGCAAGCCGTATAATGACTATGGCCGAGGGTTCTATTGTACAGAGCATCTAGAACTCGCAAAAGAATGGGCATGTGCAACAGGTACAAATGGTTATGCTAGCCATTATCTGTTAAATATGGAAGGGCTTAGTGTACTACATTTAAATGATTCACGATATACGATATTAAATTGGTTGGCAATATTGTTGGAGAACAGGAAGTTTGACATAGCAGAAGGTTTACCTCAACGAGCAAGGACCTATCTTCTTGAGAACTTTATGGTCGATTATAAGAAGTATGACCTCATCATCGGTTACCGTGCCAACGACTCCTATTTCTCCTACGCCGGCGATTTTGTAAACGGCACTCTCTCGCTATCCGACCTGTCAGAAGCTATGCGTCTGGGTAAACTGGGTGAACAAGTAGTTCTAAAATCGAAAAAAGCTTTCGAAGCGCTGACATTTGTAGAGGCAATCGAAGCACCCCATAAGGAGTATTTCGTTAAGTATAAGTCGCGTGATGAAGAAGCTCGTGCCAATTACCGACAGATTGCATCCAAGCCAATGGTGGAAGATGAAATATATGTAATAGACATTATTAGAAACAAATTGAAAAATGGCCAGGGCATATAAGAAAACATACCTAAGCAGTGCCATGCGCAACCTTGCCGTCATGATGGATTGTGGGGTGCGGAAATACGGATATTCCATCGAGGAGTTCTACAATAAATTTCTCGCCTCAGACGTATCGCGTCAGTTTGCCTGTGGCAATCCCCGCTATCTGGTCGGTATGTCGGGAGCAGAGCTCGCAGATTGTGTAGTAGAGGTCTCAGGAGGAACTGTGCTGAAGAAAAACAATGGCAACTATACGGTGAGTCCCGAGTATTGGGCAGGCTGGGCACTGGCGTATTATCAATGGCTCACTTGTCGCAGCTTTACCTACATGCTCAAGAATGGTCTGGGCATCAACGAAGTAGTCGCCATGTATTATCCCCTCCACGAAGCCGACCTCTCAAAGTTCGCCAATGCAGCCGATGACATCATAAAAAGAAACAAGAAAGTCTGAATCGCAACCGTAGATGTACAAACGGCTGGATTAAATAAGCGGCATAGCCGCAAAAACACAATGCCCTTATATATTTGAAATACCAATTCTACTGGCCACAAATATAAAAAACATGTTCGATATAAAACTATTTGCAAACGTTTCTATAACAAGCCTTTAAGATAGAGCGAACAAACAAACCTTGACATAATAAGATAAGTAGAATCATTCATATATGCAGAAAAAGTTCTAAAATAGAAGGAAATAGAAAATACTTTAAACAATCTTTACATTTTATATTAAAACATACACTTATGGCAACTACAACATATTCTGGTAAGATTTCAACATTAGATGCCCTGTGGGCATTATATCAATCCCAGTCAAAGCTTGTTCGTGATGCTTTTCGGATGCGTGTCCTTGCTGAAAAGACATCAAAAAAAGATGTGGAAGTAAATCAACCTTATGAGCAGCAATTGCCAGACGAAGTCCGCAAGTCTGTATCCAAGATAGCAATTTCAATCAAGAAAAGTGCAGACGAAGTTCGTCAAGCGGCACTCAACAATACCCATATTGGTCGCCGTGCAGAGGATTTTCTTAATGAGTTAGAACAAGAAAAATCATGAAAGTCACGGTTTATACTCATCCCGAGTTTGAGCGTAAGTTCAAACAATATAAGAAAAAGTACCACTCGTTGGTATCTGACTATCGTGCATTTCTTGACAGTATTAAAGAGAATCCATTTCAAGGTAGGAGTCTTGGTCAAGGATTACGCTACTATATATTTATGATAAAAGTGAGATGGGAAATGTTGCAGATAAGTTCCTTTCCTATTTGCTTGGCCAGAAGTAGTACCTCAGCCCTCAGACCTCAGCCTTCATCCCACATCCGTTCGCTTCGTGAATAATTTTCGTTTTCGTTATCGTTTTCGTTAAGAACCTTCTCAGAAACAAAAAGCGGATAGAATAGAATACGAAATAATGGCAGTTATTGAATATATAATCTTATTTATTATAGTTATTCTAGCAAATTGTTGTGCTTCATGGCTATATAGTTATTTTTCAAAAAAGGGAAATAACGCAGCCACAAAAGAGGATATAGAAGAGATAACTAGGCAGATAGAAACTGTTAAAAATGAAATCACTTTTGTGTCTCAACGCAAGAAAGATGTTATAGTGGAGCGTAAACTTCACCTATTGAATCTTCTCTATTATGCAGAAAAGATAGCGAACGGGCAGAATAGTCTATATCTTCATGTAAAAAATTGTTCCGAATATAGTTCGCTTTATACATTAATCGATAATATTAATGATGCAAGTTTAGAACTGACTCATGAATACCATATTTTGGTAGCAGAATATGAGGACTTTGAAAAAGAGAAGGCCATTACAAGTTTAATTAATAATTATTCCTTGCTTGCTCTTGAAATTATGACAGTTGCACACAATGCAGCTATAAAAATAAGACAAGCTCAAAATTGTTTTGAAAAAGCAGAAAAAGACGAAACAGTAAGTGACGGATATACACAAATGGCACTTGAATTAAATACAAAAGTAATATCCCTTGTCAAGGAACCATTATCCCACAAAAAAGCAGCAAACAAAGCAATCAATCAATATATTAAATGGTTGAGAAAGCTCTTTGGAAAGGGATTAAATTTTGAGTACAACTTAGCAAAGCCTCAAACAGATTAACCGTTTCAAGCACAAATGTCTGCAAGCAGCCATTAGAGCCTTCCGCTCCCCACAGCAAGACAGTGGCCGGCAAGCCGCCCACAGACTTGCTTGAACCTACCGCACAAAAGAACAAGCTCTGAAGGATAAGACAATATGATTAAGATATTTGGCCTTTTTATAGTAGTAGCAATAGTCTTAGGACTTCTCATAAAGGTCCTTTGGGACTTGTTTCTTGACAAAGATGGAGAGAAAACCACAGCGGATAATTTGATAGCCGCTGCTGTTGATGTCATTATTGCTTCACTTCCTTCTTTCTCTGATGCAGTTCTGCAATTCTTGTATGATTTCCTACAGATTCAGAAAACAGTAGGAGAAGAGGGTTTTTCTCCGAGGTGGCTGATGGCTATTGGTTTACTTTTGTTAGTCGTTGGTGTTATTCTGAAGGTCATTGATGCTGATGTAAGTTGTGTTATACTTAATATGCCTGGAACTATTCACCATACCAAGGCGGATGGAATGCTTAAAGCGCTTAAAAGCCAGAATTGTGATGAGATTGAGACAAATACAGCCAATTGCCAGGCAGAAATGCATAGTTTATCGCAAACACGAGCAAATACAATTATAGCAGATATTCAAAACCAAATGGAGCGCTTTAACCGTGAAGCCAAAAGCAAACGGTGTTTCACGGGAATGGCTCCCATTCCTTTCATCATTTATGCAGGAACTAAGCATCGTGGTAGCGATATCAGATACTATTTAGAGTTCAATAAGGCTACACAGGAATATACTAAGCTCAATAATGATAAGAAGTTCCCAGAATTACTGAGACCGGCGATCAAAACTGTTGAAGCGACAGAAATAGTGGTGGCAGTTTCAACAACGGCTATAATCAATGAGACAAACACCAGTCAATTTAATTTACCAGTATTTAGCTTGTCTCTTCCAGAACCCAAAGATAATGCCATTTTCAGCAAGAAACAGCTCAACGCTTATATAAACGAGACCGTGACTTTCATCTCGGAAGTGTGTAAGAAGAATAGTCAAGTCAAAAGAGTACATTTGTTATTGGCGACACAAGCTTGCTTCGCATACGCTTTTGGAAAGTCGCTCGTTCTTATGCAGAACCGTGTTCCACAGATTGTCTCCTATCATTACGCTGCGCCTTCTTACAAAGTGGGGATTACCATTAATGGCAGTTCGGCGGGTCAGATAGAAAAAGTTAAAGAGGTGCAGAATGTTTGATTTAAGCGCAGAATTCAATAAGTTCTATAATCAGGAAGTCGTTCTTCCTGGTGATACTCAGACAGACCTTTATGATAAAGGAAAGTTGAATATTAAGCGTCTGAAAGAAGGATTGAAGACCTATAACGAGAAACATGGAACATCCTATCGGATATCTGAAATGATAACACAAGGGAGTATGGCTATGAACACTGCTGTTCAGAGTGATTCGAAGGATTACGATATTGACATCGCAGTGGTTTTTCGCAAAGATAATATTGGAGAGATAGGTGCACAGGCCATAAAGAATATAATCGTTGAAGCCTTTTCATATAAGTGTGGCCAGTTTAGCGCTAACCCAGAGAAGAAGACAAACTGTGTGCGTATTAAGTATAGTGGAGGGTATCATATTGATTTTGCGATATACAGAAAAGACACTGAACACGACACAGTAGTGTATTATCATGCCGGTAGTGCTTGGAGCAAACGAGACCCCAAAGCAATCAATGGCTGGTTTAAGAACTGCATTAATACAAAAGGACAGAATCTTAGAAAGGTTATCCGTCTCAGTAAAATGTTCTGTAAGTCACGTGATGGCTGGGATATGCCAGGTGGCCTTATCCAAACTGTATTATGTGAAGAACGCTTTCAAAGTGCGGAAAGGCTTGATGAATGTTTCTATAATACGATGCGTTCAGTCAGAGACAGGCTCCAATGGAATAAGGAGGTGTATAACCCAACCGACGTAACGCTTTCGTTATTACAGACAGAAGCACACAAACAGCGAATGGAGGTCTTTTACAATCGACTGGATTCATATCTGTCTAAGTTGAGTGTTCTCAATGAAGCAGATTGTACCCGTGAAAAGGCACTTTCCGTGTGGAACGACTTCTTTAATCATGACTACTGGACAAATCTGGTTACTGAGGCCTCTACAAGGATGTTTGCCCTAGAATCTCGGAGAGTTCAGGACGTGGCAGTGTTTAATGATACAGAGCAATATATAGAAGACATGATGCCAGTCGTTGAACAATATGATGCTCATATAACAGCAACGGCACAAGGGAATGGATTCCTATCCCATCCATTACAGTATTTTCTTGATAAATACAGCAAATGGATACCACATCACTTCTGTATCACATTTACCTGTAATCATAACGTGCCTGGAGCTGTTGATTATTATTGGAAAGTTAAGAACGTTGGAAAGACAGCTGAGAAACGAAATTGTATCAGAGGACAGGTGGTAAAAAAACAACAGACTATCACAGAAAACACCAATTTCTATGGCCCTCATTACGTAGAATGTTATGTTGTGAAGAATGGCGTATGTGTGGCAAGAGACAGGATTTCTGTACCGATTGGCAATGACTAGGAATATGGAATACGATATAGATAAGACTAAGGCTGCTCAATATTTAGAATACCTTGATGATAAATATATAGAATGGTATACCCATCCTAAAAAGAAAGACCGTGACCGCATTGAGAATGAATTGCGTTCTGTAGCCAATCTCTGGGATGATCAGATTTATATATGGTTAAATGATGGTAGAGCATCAGGATTTTTGAACCTGGGTTCTTTCACTCAGATTTAATCCGCTCGATACAGATGTTGAAAGAAGTAACCATTCACCGTGAATCCTGAACCGTGAACCATTTGTGGTTTTTGCTGGCAACAGCCAAACACACAAGTATAATAAGCAGGGAAATGTGATTGGAAAGAATCACATCAATGGCCGAACAACTATTCTGCAAGATGTGGAACCTGCAAACCCTTAAGAAAGAACAAATAAAATAAAAGAAAAGAAACAAGACAAGATAAGGGATTAAAACAGATTAAAAAGACCCAAGCTCCCTTTCCTTGAAATATAAGTTTTAATGAGTAAATCAGATAAATTTTTCTCTAGTTTGTCTATCCAGACAGTTGTAACAGTTACGATGGGCGTATTGGAAATGGTCGTTTTTTCAATACTATCTCGGTTGTTATCTAGGACTGACTTTGGTTTTTTTGCCGTCATAACAGCACTTGTTGTTGTTTTTAAATGTTTCTCCGAGGCAGGTTTCGGCTCAGCGATTATTCAGAAGGAGGATAACTCAGAAGAACATATAAGCACTGCATTTTCATTAAGTGTGTTAACAGGTCTCTTTTTCTCTATACTCTTATTTCTTTTAGCTCCTCTTTTTGCAAAAGTACTTTCTGTTAGTGAGATAGTTCGACCTTTAAGGATTATGTCAATTATACTCATAGTGAATAGTCTTGCTAGTGTGGGTAATGCAATATTGACTAGAAAACTACAATTCTTAAGAATAGGAATTATTAAGTTAGTAGCCTATTTGATCAGTGCAATAGCGACTATTATTATGGCAATAAATGGATCTGGTTTGTATAGCATTGTGACGTTACATCTGTCTAATTCCATCTTATGTGTTTTATTATTATACACGACAAGCGTAGCAATACCAAAATTTAATTTTTGTAAAGGCGAGATAAAGAAAATCGTATCTTTTGGAGGATGGTATACGGGGAACGTCTTTATGAATAATTTAATAGTTGATATTGACAAATTCTTATTGCCGAAGTTGTTGTCAGTACAAGCTCTAGGCACATATACAAGACCGACAAGCTTTGTTACAAATTTAACTTCTCAGGTAAATAGTATTTTTGATACAGTACTGTTCCCAATGCTTTCGGGAATCCAAAATGACCTGACTAATCTGAAGAATATTTTTATAAGAGCAATGTCTTTGTTAAATGTCTTTTCGATCATATTGTCATTGGCATTCATTATAAATGCAGAACTTATTATAAGAGTCTTCTTTGGTGCAGATTGGCTGGATTTAGTTCCGGTTCTCCGTATTATTTCTATCAGCGTTATATTCAGCGTTGATGGAAGATTAGTAGACTGTTTTTTTAGAAGTATGGGAGCTGTAAAATTGTCATTTGAGCTTAGGCTAGTAGCTTTTGTGATAACGTTGTCAGCTGTCTTAATTGGCTCGAGATTCGGAGTCATAGGGGTTGCAATAGGGGCAGTCCTTTCTAATATTTTTGTGATTATACTCAAAGTTTGTGTTATTGTAAAGAAAATAAATGTTTCATTTTCAGAGGTTATTGCACTCTTGCTGAAGTCGGTAGTCCCTTCCATTCCAATCATATTGTTGGGAACGATATACTATGTTATTAACTACCATACACTACCAATACAAATATCGCTACTGGTTATATTTGTTGTATGTATTGGAATTGAAATGCTACTGTTTCCTAAGTTTATTGGTAACGAGTATTATAATATGGTTTATCCCAAAATTAGATCGTTCATTAAAAGAAGATACAAATGAAAAAGATACTCTTAAATGGTGCGACTAGAAGCACAAATTTCGGTGACTTTTTATTTGCTTACATTTTTCAAAAAGAGGTTTCTGAAATTGTGGGCAAAGAAAATGTGTATTGGTACGAATCACCCTTTGCCCTGTCAACTTTTTTTAGGGAACATCTCAACTATACTTCACATTTTAAACTAAAAGAAATTGATTCTTTAGTATGTATTTCCGGTGGCTATTTTTGTGGCAATGATCATAATATAAAGGATTATATTTACAGATACCTTTCATATTGGCATATCTGTTTACGGTGCATGCTAAGGAAAAAGCCAATTGCAATTATTGGTTTAGATGTAAGCGAACCCAAATTGATTATCATGAAGCAAATAGAAAAGAAGATCCTAAAATACGCCTCGATAATAACGGTTAGAAATAGAGAGTCTATAAATCAACTTCATAAATATGGAATTGATTCGGCTGAACTGACAGCTGATACAGCACATATAATTAATGATTATTTAGACCCTGAAAGAAGAATAAGCACTAACTTGCCAAAGGAGAAGAAGATATTATTTCTTCATGTATCATCAGTGCAACAAACTATGATATACCTGTCTTCAATTAATGACTTCCTAAGAGAACATGCTGAATACTCCGTTTTGATTGGAACGGATCAGTATCATGATAGCTATGAGTATCTAAATGAGATTAAAAATAATCTAAAGTGTCAATATGTTGATGTTTACAAATATGACAATCCATTAGATTTGTGTTATCTGTTAAAAAATGTGGATTTTGTTGTAACACCAAAACTCCATGTCGGAATTGTTGCTTCGACATTTGGCAAATCAGTGGTTTCATTTCCTGGACATGCAGAAAAGATCCAAAGGTATTATGAGCAGTTATCCGAAAGCGATAGATGTATTCCAATTGTAGATTACAATCAAAAAAAATATTCTTACGTCTTGGAGAAATATCATAGTACACCAATAGTATTGAATGATAGTGTAATTACTGCTGCGAGAAAGAATATTTCATATTTGAAAGATTTTGTTCTTTCATAAGTTTTTATTCAATTATTTTGAAACTATACAATGAGCTTCATTATAAGCATAATAGTGATTTTTACAAATGTGGTTTAAAATTTTATATAGTATTTTTCTGTTTTGTGTCATCTTCTTGACAGCACCTCTTGGAACATCATCTTTATCTCCAAGACAGATTGTTTCAGTAATAATGCTGGCTGTGTGTTTTTTTTATGATAAGAAATTATATGGTGATAAGTATTGGAGGGTATATCTGGTATTTATTGCTTTCTTTGGTTTATCATCGTTAGCAACGTCATATTTTAATGTTTATTTATTAAGACTTATTGGTGATTTCTTCGTGGCTTTTGTGGCTTGTTGGGCATCGAAGTTATTAATCGAAAAAAATAATGGATTGCATATTGTTATTACTTGTTTTATTATCTTTGGTCTGATTGATTCTATAATTACAATTGGCCAAGTAATGCGGTGGCCATTTGCGGATTTAATACCAGCATATTTCAATTTAAATCTATATGATTCTTATAATCAAGGAGTAGAAATTAACGCAAACCTGATGGAATATGCTATACCCGGTTTCTTTCGAAATGCAGTTGATAACGGTCATTTCCTCTTAACTGCGACTGTTGTATCAACTGCTCTGTTTGAAAAAAAGAACAAGTTGGTGGCCATAATATGTACCACAACTTTGTTAACTGGAAGTTTCATGGTGCAACAAAGGTCTGGGTTTTATTTGGCAGTATTATTCTCGGTTTATTCAATTTGGAAAAACATAATAGAAAGGCAAAAAACAGAGAAATACATTTTAGCTTTTGTTTTTATAATAGGAGCAGGATTACTTTTTACCTATTTTAATAGTATCATTTCTTCAACCGAATCACGAGTATCCCAACTATCATTAGATTCTACTGGGCGTGACCTTATTTGGAAAATTTGCATTGAGTATATTGGTAATCATCCTTTATTGGGAGGCTTCTTTAGTTTTATAAACGAGAACCACATATATCCGCACAATGTAGTTCTAAGCGCATTCATTTCTGGTGGCATCATAGGAGGTTCTTTTTTGATTATTATGATTTATATGCAAATAACCTCTATTATTAAAGATGATAGAAAAAAAAAGACTTTTGATTTTAAGATCTTTGTTGTTTCAATAAGCTATTTGGCAGTTGTTTGTGATAGTTTTTTTCATAACATCTCATTCGCTAATGGTGACGTTATTATTTGGGTCATATGGACATCTTATTATTATGGCAAAACTTCTGTAGTTAACTATAAATATGGTGTTGAAGGAAACAAACTGGTGTTACATGTGTGACAGAATTCATGTTTAATCAATTTTTATATTTCCGATTAATGAATAATCCAATAAGGAATAAACATCGCATCATGCTGGTTATCCATGCCTTGGGGTATGGAGGGGCTGGTAAGATGATTGTGAAGCTTGCTGATGCCTTGGCACAGAGGGAAGATTTTGAGGTCATCCTTTATGTGGAAGAGAAAGTAGGGAAGCACTATCCGATGGATGAGAAGGTCAAGGTGTATCAAGAAACGGAGTTTTTCACAAACTACTTGACCAGACACTTCCAGGAGATGTTTCAGTTACGACGCCGTGTGAAGGAAATCAAGCCTGATTTGGTTATTTCTTTCCAGACAAATCAGAATGCCTTGGCGGTTTACGCTACACGAGGCCGCAACATTCCTGTAATTGTTTCGGAGCGAGGGGACCCTTATTTTTATCATGGCATCGTCGCCAAGATTAAGACATGGGTCATCAACCATGCAGAGGGTGGCGTTTTTCAGACGCATAAAGCAATGGAATACTATGGCAAGGAGTTGCAAAGCCGGAGCCGTGTTATCTATAACCCTTGCCCAAGGCAAGTGATAGAAAGACCTGTATGGGCAGAGCGTCGAAACGAGATTGCGTACGTTGCGCGTTTCGACATTCAGCAGAAACGACAGGACGTGATGGTGCAAGCCTTTGCCAAAGTGGTAGGAAAACACCCAGATGTGCAGCTTGTTTTCTATGGGCAAGGAGAGCCTGATATGACCACTATCAAGGAAATGGTCAAGAAATTAGAGATTGAGAACAATGTGCGTTTTGAGGGGTTGGTGACTGATGTGCTGGATAAGATAAATGGCGCAAAGATGTTTGTCCTCTCTTCCGATTATGAAGGTTTGCCCAATTCTTTGATTGAGGCCATGGTAGCTGGATTACCCTGCGTGTCAACCGATTGTTCTCCTGGGGGTGCGAGAGAATTGATTCAGAATGGAGAAAACGGATTAATAGTCCCTATTGGAGATGCAGAGAAGCTCGCAGCAGCCATGATTTATATGCTTGACAATCCCGAAAGGGCGGATAAGATGGGTGAAGAAGCACAGAAGATAACCAAGCGGCTTGCTCCTGAGAAGATTTTCTCGCAATGGCTGGAGTATATTGATACTTATCTGAATAAATAAGACATAAATAGATGTATAAACATTTCTTTAAAAGGTTCTTTGACTTCTGGATTTCTCTGATTGCGTTAATCGTAATCAGTCCAATCCTGTTGATAATCACCATCTGGCTCCACTTTGCCAACAAAGGGGCTGGGGCTTTCTTTTTCCAAGAACGTCCTGGAAAAGATGCCAAGATATTCAAGGTGATTAAGTTCAAAACGATGAGCGATGAGCGGGATGAGAATGGGGAACTGTTGCCTGATATGCAACGAATAACTAAAGTGGGTGGTTTTGTCAGGAAGACATCCATTGACGAGTTGCCTCAACTCATCAATGTTCTGAAAGGCGATATGGCTTTAATTGGCCCTCGTCCGTTATTAGTTCAGTACTTGCCACTATATAGCCAAGAACAGGCACGTCGTCACGAGGTTCGTCCTGGCATCTCTGGATGGGCGCAATGTCATGGCAGGAATGCTATCAGTTGGACAGAGAAGTTCAAACTAGATGTATGGTATGTGGATCATTTATCCATTTGGATAGATATAAAGATTGTTTTTATAACCATAAAGAACGTGCTGGCACGAAAGGATATCAACCAAAGTGAGGGCACAACCATGGAAGGATTTAATGGACATAATTAAAACGTATGAAGAAACTAATAATTATCGGAGCTGGTAGTTTCGGAAGAGAAATACTGGAATATGCACTTGCCATTGTAGAAGCAGGCAAGAATGAATGGGAAATAAAAGGTTTTCTTGACGACAACCGTCATGCCTTGGATGAGTATGATGTGAAATACCCTATTGTGGGTGGCATTTCGGATTATCAGCCAAAAGAAGACGATGTGTTTATCAGTGCATTTGGTGAAGGCAAGGCAAGAGTTCACTATGCTAATATTATTCGTGATCGAGGAGGGGAATTTGTTAATATTATCCATCCAACAGCTACCATACTACACCGGGTGGATTTAGGCGTTGGGTGCATAATTGGTCAGAATACGCTTATTGCAAATGATACAAAATGTGGTGATTTCCTGTATATGAACTATGGCTCTGTGGTTGGTCATGACAATGTGTTGGGTATAGGCTGTACAATCAATGTTTATTGCAACACAAACGGTCATGATACATTGGGTGACTACGTGTATATGGGACCTCATTCGGTCATTGTACAGGGAAGGCGTGTGGGTGACAATGTAAGTATCGCTGCTGGTGCAGCGGTCTTTAATAATGTAAAAAGTGACAGGACCATCTTCGGTAATCCTGCTAAAATGTTGAAATAACTTTAAATTACAAGAACAATGGAAATTCAAGAAAAAATCAAAATGATTGAAGAGATGCTTGAGGTTGACGAGAATTCGCTGACTCTTGAGACAGAACTTAACTCACTGGACGAATGGGATAGCGTAGCAATCCTTTCGGCAATTGTAATGCTCGACGATGAGTTCGGAAAGACGGTAAAGGGTGATGAACTGAAAGCCTGCAAGACCGTTCAAGATCTCGTAAATCTGATGCAGTAATGTTCGCTGGAAGAAAAATCCTTGTGACCGGTGCCGCCTCGGGCATTGGAAGAGCCACGGTTCTGTTTCTCGCTGATAGGGATGCTGACATTGTGGGAGTTGATATGAGTGAGACCGGCTTGTCAAGTCTTGCAGAAGAAATGACAAGTCGGAACGTTCATTTCACTCCGGTTATCGCCAACTTGATGGACGAGAACTTAGAACACATCTTCGCATCAGCAGTTGCCGATGGTAAAAAGTTGGACGGATTAGTCCATTGTGCTGGGATAAGCGGTATCGTACCACTTGCTTCGTTGTCAAAAGACCGGCTTCACAAAGTGTTGGATGTAAACTTCTATTCATTTGTGGAGCTTGTTCGTCACTACTCCAAGAAAAAGTATGGCGGACAAGGAAGTGTGGTAGGCATTTCATCGCTTGCAGCAGAGTTACCCCGCGCATACGAGCTAGCTTATATCACGTCTAAGGCAGCCCTTAATGCAGCAATCCCTTGTCTGGCTATAGAATTGGCGGGGAAGGGAATTCGTGTCAATGGAATAATGCCTGGTGTTGTAAACACGGGTATGATAAGTGAACATCAATCAGAAGAGCAGAAGGCTTTTGCTGATGCTCAAATCAAGAAAACCCTGCTGGGTGCAGCACAGCCTGAAGATATAGCCAAGGCCATATCGTTCTTGTTGAGCGACAATTCGAGGATGATAACCGGTAGGGTGATACCAGTAGATGGTGGAATGTTTTTGTAGAGTAATTTAGAATCTTTAAATTGTAATTAAAATGAAAGAACAGATTATTAAAATCCTTGGTGAGATACGTCCTGAGTTCGATTTCGCGCAAGATGGTGTAGATTTCATTGAAGAAGGAATGCTAGATTCGTTCGATGTTGTGACAATCGTAAGTGACCTGGAGGATGCTTTTGGAGTCGTTATTGATGGTATGGCCATTTTACCTGAGAATTTCAGCTCTGTTGAGAAGATAGAAGAACTGGTAAACAACAGTAAGAAAAGATAATAATGAAGACAGTATTTCATAACAAGAGAATAGAAGGCTTGATAAGCATTGTTCCAGAAAGGGAGATTCTGTTTGAGGAGGAGATTTCCAATTATGCTTTCCCCGAGAAACAAACCATGAAGCTGAAAAAGCTCATGGGGTACGACCGTCATAGGATTGTAAAGGAAAGCACAGCTAGTTCAGATTTGTGCATTGCCGGTTTGCAATACCTTTTTGACAAACAATATATTAATAAGGATGAAATTGGAGGGCTGATAGTTGTTACCTCAACCCCGGACTATCTCTTACCAGGAACGAGCAGTGTCATACATAATCATTTCGGGCTTTCTACCGATGTGGCGTGTTTTGACTTAATGCAGGGATGTACTGGCTTCATTCAAGGTCTCACGCAAGGCTTCATGTTGCTTGAGCACATGGAAGGGAAAAAGGTGGTATTATGCAATGTAGATGTTCTGAGTAAGAAAACGTCCAAGCAAGACAGGAATAGTTTCCCATTAATTGGCGATGCCGCAGCTGTGACCATTCTTTCTAACGATGAAAGCGCAGATGATATTTATTTAAATTATCATTTCGATGGATCACGTTACCAGACTCTGATTATACCAGCTGGTGGTTCGCGTTTGGCCTGCTCTGCAGAAACATCCGAAATGAAGGATGTGGAGGGAGATGGCAACTTGCGTTGTCTTGATAACCTCAAGATGAATGGAACGGAAGTGTTCCAATTTGTTCAGGCTGATGTGCCTCCTGTGATTTCAGAGGCCCTTGCATACGCAGGTAAAACGACAGAAGAGATTGACTGGTATCTGTTCCATCAACCCAACCGCTTTATGCTAAAGAAACTTGCAGAAAAGTTGGAGGTTCCATACGAGAAAGTTCCGATGAATGTTGTAGAGAACTTTGGCAATTCGAGTGGAGTTTGTGTTCCACTAAATATCACATTTAACCTTGGTGAGAAGTTGCTAAACAATCGATACAACTGTTGTCTGTCAGCCTTTGGGTCAGGCTTGTCATGGGGTGCTATCGTAACAAAGTTAGGCAGCATGGCATTTTGCGAGATGCTTAAGGTGGATTGTTAATGGAGATAAGGTCTTTTTCTTACCAACCGATAGATTCACGAATGTATATAATGGCAGTTGGTGATACCGCTGTCATTATTGACCCTTGTGAAAATTGTGGCGCAAAAGACTATTTGGAACAACGCGACATACAGAAAGTAATTGTACTTTTGACGCATGAACACTATGATCACATATCGGGCGTAAACTGGATTCGAACTTTATATCCTACTACAGTTATATGTACTGAACCATGCGGAAAGGCCATTAAAAACCCATCAAAGAATCTATCACGTCATTATGAAGTATTGTTTATCTTTTCGCCAGAACAGGTTAAGCAAATAGCATATGCACAGAATGTGCAGCCCTATGAATGTAGAGCTGACATTATCTTTGAAAATGAATATACGCTGGAGTTAGCAGGCCATAAATGGATAATGACAGCGACTCCTGGACATAGTTCTGGTAGTTGTTGTATTATGTTAGATGACCAGTATTGCTTCACAGGAGATTCTATGCTGGAGCATCTACCTGTTATAACAAGGTTCCCTGGGGGAAGTCGCAAAGCATTTGAAATTACAATCAATAATTATCTGTCTCGTCTTAAGGAAGGGACAATAATATGTCCTGGTCACGGAGATATGTTCACCTTGAAAAAGAAAGACTCAATAGATGAATAAAGAAGTTCAGAAGATTATCCCTTTACTGTTGAGTGAGAAAGAAAACCTATCAAAGGAAGAAATAGACTTAATAAAAAGCCTTTACAGGAAATATGGTAGGGTTGCTTTTGAAGAAGTTGTCAAAAGTGAGAAGTCTATACGGCCTTTCGCTTCACTCATGCTATCGCAAATAGATTGTGATAGTGATTATTGGTATGGTGTTCATAACGAGTATGTTGAAAGGAATACTCAGGTACTTAGTGTTATTGACAATCTTTTTAGAACCTATTACGAAAAGGGTGGAAGAACACTTGTCGTTGTAGAAAACTTTGGGGCATTACTTTCCAGTGGAATCTCTATAGGTTGCTTTGCTTCCAATGACGTTGATGTTTCTGCCTCGAAGGACGAAAAACCATTCCTGATAAAAGCCTTTGCAGAAACTGGTTTTATGCTGGATCAGAGAGGTTCACATCCAATAGATAATAACCAGATTTCCACTTTCCATAATCCTCATGCAATGGGCGGTAAGGGATGGTGGGTGAATGTGATGTGGACAACCACCTCACGTGCTTATATGGTTAGGCAAGAACGTTATGACAAAAGATTTGAAGCGGAGAGGCATAATTCAGAATTGTATAAAGACACAGCCATTAGGATTCTGAAGCCGGAAGCGATGACATACTATTGTGCTTTGCATATAGCCATCGAGCATTTCTTTTCAGCTTCACCAGGAATGTGTTTGTATTGTGATGTAGACCGTGTTGTCCGTCATAGGAGTGTTAATTGGGATACCGTGGCAGAATGGGCGGTTGAAGATAAGGCAGGCAACAGAATCTCCTTGATAATGGATGTATGTAACTATTGTCTCGGCACACCAATCCCACTCGATAAGTTTGACAGTTCTTCACCTGTTTATAAGAAGCTCCGGTCAATGGTCGTGGATGAGGAGAACCATGCCTTGAACCCGCAGTTAGGTAAGATAAAAAGACTTCTTTATTAAGCCGTATTTTTACCCGATAATGACAAAACGGAAGACAATACTCTATATCGGTGAAACAGCATCTTTATGGTACAGATATGGAAAACTGTATTATAAGAACGATGATATATTGATTACTTGCGTTTTGCAGGAATCAAGATGGAAGAGGACTCTTTCTTGGATTCGACTGTTCGAAAGAGTTCTCCGTTTGTCTCCCCGTGCTTCCATAAAACTCGATACTGAGCATTTCCTGATTTCGTATGATGGTAAGGCATATTGTTGGGATGTGGAGAATAATGAACTTCGAGTAGAGCATTGTTTTAGAGAAGAGATGAACAATCCTCTTTCTTTTACGAGAATTAAGGATATTGATGGATTTGAAGATTGTATAGCATACGGTGAGTATTTCGTTAATCCTAGTAGAAAGCCCGTCAAGATATGGTTGAGAGACAAGTCTGGGAATTGGCGTGATATTTATCAATTCAATGGGAATATTATTCATATTCACGCATTGGTCCCAGACAGGCTAAACAATTGTGTTTATATACTTACCGGAGATTTTGATGACGAG
>Ga0310695_10003766_pt1 | contig 29147 bp, 27 predicted proteins | sample RumenRJG_04DNA_FD_203882 | JGI IMG/M metagenome (GOLD analysis project Ga0310695, IMG submission 203882) | Bovine rumen microbial communities from Lethbridge, Alberta, Canada - RJG_04 (v2) (version 2) | ecosystem: Host-associated > Mammals > Digestive system > Stomach > Rumen | place: Canada...
ACACGATGCCGGCACTACTCAAGATGCGAAAAATGCCACTATCCATCATCCGCCCACTATGCATGATCGAGGAGAAGGACATCAAGACCTATGCCGAGTTGCAGGGATATCAGAAACAACAGAAACTCTGTCCCTACGAAACCAACTCGCATCGTGCTGAGATAAAGCAAATCTACGATGCCATCGAGCAAATGAACCCTGAGGCACGATACAGCATGTGGAATGCGCTTAATTCAGACAACAAACTGATAGAAGAATAATATATGAACCTAAGGAAGATTACGATACTCACTATGGCCGTACTGCTGTCGATGCCGATGGCAGCACAAAAGCGTAAACGCATAACGCGACCAAGACCCGTTCCTGTAGTTGAAGAACCACAGGAGGATCCTCGCATCACGAATATGCGAGAGATGACTCAGCAAATAGTCATAATCGATAGTATTGTAACCAGCAAGGATCAGTTTCTTGCATCAATCCGTATGTCGGCTGAATCTGGCAAACTGATGACCACAGGTTCATTCTATCGTAATAATCAGAATGGTATCCTCTACTTGAACGAGATGGGTAACAAGGTTTACTTCAGTCAGCCTGACGGCCATCAGCTTCAACTCTATACTGCCGACAAACTGGGCAACGAGTGGAGCCGTCCGCAACGTCTGGAGGGCATCAGCGAGGGTATCGACGAAGCCTCCTACCCCTTCATGCTTACTGATGGTGTAACATTCTACTTTGCCGGCAAAGGCGAAGAGAGTATTGGTGGGTACGACATCTTTATGACTCGCTACGACTCGCGTAGTGGTAGTTTTCTGAAACCCGAGAATATCGGCATGCCTTTCAACTCTGAGGCCAACGACTATATGTACGCTATCGACGAGGCCAACCGCATAGGTTACTTTGTAAGCGACCGTCGCCAGCCTGAGGGCAAGGTATGTATCTACATTTTCATTCCTCAAGAAACTCGCAAGACTTACGATGCAGCAAAATATACCGATGAGCAGATTCGTGGCTTTGCTGATATCACCAGTATCGCTGATACCTGGGGAAATGGAGCCGAAAGGAAAGCTGCACTCGACAGAATAAAGTCAAAGTATTCACCTATCGATGTTCCTGGACAATTGGTTAGCACAGGCGATGCAGCATCAGCTGTAGAATACCACTCTAAGGAAGCTATGTCGCTATATCAGAAGCTGTTAAAGGAACAGAACTCACTCGACATCGTAAACTCGCGCTTAGAGCAGTTGCGCCAGAAATATCATCAGGCCAACGCCAACCAGAGACGCCAGATGAAGAGCGAGATACTGAAACTAGAAGAAGACGCCATCCAGCTTTATGCCAACGTTAAGCAGTTGGATAAGGCTACACGTAATGCAGAAATAAATAGTAAAAAACAATAATACAATCAGTCTATGAAGAAGAATTTTCCAGAATCAGAATTGATTATCAATGCCGATGGTTCTTGTTTCCATCTGCATCTTAAGCCAGAACAGCTGGCTGATAAGGTGGTGCTGGTAGGCGATCCAGCCCGAGTAGACACAGTTGCAGCCCACTTCGACTCTAAGGAGTGCGAGGTTTCCAGCCGCGAGTTCCACACCATCACAGGTATGTATAAGGGCAAGCGCATCACTTGTCAGAGTCATGGCATTGGTTGCGACAATATCGACATCGTAGCCAACGAGCTCGACACTCTTGCAAATATCGATTATAACACCCGTGAAGAGAAGGCCGAGCATCGCACACTCACTATGGTTCGTATCGGAACCTGTGGCGGACTTCAGCCTAACACTCCTACTGGATGTTTTGTTGCCAGCGTTAAGAGCATTGGTTTCGACGGATTGCTTAACTACTATGCTGGCCGCAATGAGGTTTGCGACCTTAAGCTCGAAGAGGCCTTCAAGAAGCATATGAATTGGAATCCAATCAAGGGTGCTCCATACGTGTCAGTAGCTGATGCAGAGCTTATCGACCGCATTGCTAAGGACGATATGGTTCGTGGCTATACCATTTCGTGTGGTGGATTCTATGGTCCACAGGGCCGTGTGCTACGTGCTGACATCGAGGATCCTAAGCAGAACGAGAAGATTGAGAGTTTTGAGTATGAGGGCTTAAAGATCTGCAACTTCGAGATGGAATCGTCTGCCCTTGCAGGTATGGCTTCTCTGCTTGGTCATCGTGCTATGACCTGCTGTATGGTCATCGCCAACCGTTATGCCCAGAAAATGAACACAGAGTATAAGAACTCTATCGACACACTTATCGAAAAAGTACTCGACCGCATCTAAATGAACGAAACGATCTGTGCTCTCGCCACAGCCGCAGGTGGCGCAATAGGAATTATAAGAATCTCAGGCCCAAAGTCGCTTGAGATTCTTTCTCACGTATTTACCAAAGATATCTCTAACGCCCAGCCCTACACTATACACTATGGAAATATTAAGGACGGCACCGAGGTGGTTGATGAGGTATTGGTTAGTGTGTTCCGCGCCCCCCACTCTTACACGGGCGAGGAGTCTGTGGAGATTTCATGTCACGGATCGCGTTATATATTGAATAAGGTTTTGGCTCTGCTGATAGCAAATGGTTGTCGCCAAGCTGGTCCTGGCGAGTTTACCCAGCGAGCTTATCTTAATGGTAAGATGGACCTGAGTCAAGCCGAAGCTGTGGCCGACCTGATAGCTTCAACCAATCAGGCTACACACCAGATTGCGATGAGCCAGCTTAGAGGACATTTCTCATCTAAGCTTGCACAGCTTCGCGAACAGTTGCTCAAGCTCACATCTCTTCTGGAACTAGAGCTCGATTTCTCTGACCATGAAGATCTGGAGTTTGCCGATCGCAGCGAGTTGCTAGAGCTTGCAAAAACTATTGACAATCACGTTAACCGTCTGGCCTACTCTTTCCAAACTGGCCAAGCATTAAAGCAAGGCATCCCTGTGGCAATTGTGGGCAAGACCAACGTAGGAAAATCCACCCTACTTAATCGTCTGCTCAAAGACGATAGAGCCATCGTGAGTGATATTCACGGCACCACTCGCGACACTATCGAAGATACTATCGACATCAATGGCATCACCTTCCGTTTTATCGATACAGCAGGTATCCGCCAGACACAAGATGAGGTAGAACAGATAGGTATCACCCGCACTTACGCCGCTATCGACAAGGCCCGCATCGTGCTTTGGCTCATCGACGCAGAGCCTTCAACCGAAGAAATTAACGATGTATTGCAACGTACTGAAAATAAGAAACTTATCGTTGTCAAAAACAAAGCCGACAAGGCTGATAACAATAGTTACAATTCGTTAAAACTTCCATTTATCACCATCAGCGCCAAGTTTGGTACCGGTATCGACGAATTAGAGCAAGCCATCTACGAGGCTGCCGACATTCCAGCCCTTACAGAGAACGATATCATCGTGACAAATGCTCGTCATTACGACGCATTGGTTCGTGCCCACGATAGCATCCAGCGAGTAATCGATGGTCTCCAGATACAACTTAGCGGAGACCTTCTCTGTGAAGATCTCCGCCAAGCCCTTGACACGCTCGCCGAAATAACAGGTGGTCAGATTACCCCTAACGAAGTTTTAGGAAATATCTTTAAAAACTTCTGTATCGGCAAGTAATCTCGTTTTATTTCTTTTCTTTTCCGTGAACACTCTTTATCTTCACGCCTAACTTACCTGGCAGGATGGCATTGAGCATAACACCAACGATGGCCGAAAGAGCCAGACCTGAGAAGTGGATAGGACCAATGTTCACATTGTCGTCGGCACCATATTTCACGCCGATAGCTATCACCAGAATCAGAGCAGCCACAAACACGTTGCGCGAAGAGTTGAAATCAACGCTATCCTCTATCAGATTGCGCACACCCACGGCCGAAATCATACCGTAGAGGATTAGGCTTACACCACCAATTGTAGCGGCAGGCATCAAACCAATCAGACAAGCAAACTTAGGACAGAACGACAGTAGGATTGCGAAGCAAGCTGCTAAACGAATCACAGCTGGATCGAACACCTTGGTAAGGTTCAACACTCCGGTATTCTCGCCATATGTAGTATTAGCAGGCGCGCCAAAGAGCGATGCTATAGCTGTTGCCAGTCCGTCGCCCATCAGTGTACGATGCAGACCTGGTTCCTTCAAGAAATCCCTACCTACAGTAGAAGATATAGCGCACATATCGCCGATATGCTCCATGATAGTTGCAATAGCGATTGGCATGATAGCAATGATGGTAGAAATCAGGAAGGTGCTATCCATATTGTCGAAAACAGCCAGAACGGTCTGCTCTCTGCTGAATGGAAGACCTATCCAGGCAGCCTCGCCCAGCGATGAGAAATCCACCTCTCCCATCACTACAGCTACCGTATAACTAACCACTACACCTAGCAGGATTGGGATAATCCTGATGATTCCCTTACCACACACGCTGGCAATAATAACCGTTGCGAGCGCCACGATGGCCAATGTCCAGTTGGTGGTACAATTCTGGATAGCGCTACCCGAGAGCACCAGACCAATGGCGATAATCATTGGGCCAGTAACCAATGGTGGGAAGAATCGCATCATCTTCTCGATACCGAACGACTTGATGAGTCCAGCCATCACGAAATAACACAGTCCGGCAAAGAGCACACCTATGCAAGCATAGTCCAAGGCCAATGTCTCGCTCATTCCCTGCTCTACTCCCAGCGCCTTCACCGACAGATAGCCACCCAGGAATGCAAACGACGAGCCCAGGAATGCGGGCACCTTAAACTTGCTTACGCAATGGAATACCAATGTACCGATTCCCGCAAACAGCAAGGTAGACGACACAGAAAGACCAGTTAGCACAGGCACCAGCACTGTGGCACCAAACATAGCAAACAAATGTTGTACGCCCAGGATTATGTACTTGGGCATACCCAGTTCTCTGGCATCAGTGATGCCTTCTTTCTCTTCAAGTTGATTCATGTGATTATATAGTTTTATTCTTCCATCAGTTTACGATAGCGTGCGCGTTTTGGCTCCTCTAAGCCCAGGCGCTGAGCCTTGTTGCTCTCATACTCACTGTAGTTACCCTCGAAGTAGAACACGTTACCCTCGCCCTCAAAGGCCAAAATATGTGTACAGATACGATCCAGGAACCAGCGGTCGTGGCTGATGATAACAGCACAACCCGCAAAAGCCTCAAGACCTTCCTCGAGTGCTCGCAGAGTGTTCACGTCGATATCGTTGGTAGGTTCGTCGAGCAACAGCACATTTCCCTCTTGCTTCAGTGCAATAGCTAGATGCAGACGATTTCGCTCACCACCCGACAGAACACCGCACTTCTTCTCCTGATCGGCACCACTAAAGTTGAATCGCGACAAGTATGCACGTACGTTAACGTCCTTGCCACCCATACGGATTGTCTCATTGCCTCCGCTCACCACCTCGTAAACCGATTTAGCTGGGTCGATATCCTTGTGTTGCTGGTCTACATAACTAAGCTTTACGGTTTCGCCCACGGCAAACTGTCCTGCATCAGCCTGTTCCAAGCCCATAATCAGACGGAACAGCGTAGTCTTACCTGCACCGTTAGGACCAATCACACCCACGATACCGTTTGGTGGCAGATTAAAGTTCAGGTCGGTAAACAGTGTCTTCTCTGGATACGACTTTGCCACGTGCTCAGCCTCGATTACCTTATTACCCAAGCGAGGTCCGTTAGGGATAAAGATTTCCAATTTCTCTTCCTTCTGCTTCTGCTCCTCGTTCAGCATCATCTCGTACGAGTTCAATCGAGCCTTACCCTTGGCATGGCGGGCCTTGGGCGCCATACGTACCCACTCCAACTCGCGCTCCAGAGTCTTTCTTCGCTTTGATGCAGATTTCTCCTCCTGAGCCAAACGCTGTGATTTCTGTTCAAGCCAGCTCGAGTAGTTACCCTTCCAGGGGATACCCTCACCACGATCCAACTCCAATATCCACTCAGCCACATCGTCCAGGAAGTAACGGTCATGGGTAACGGCTATTACCGTACCCTCGTATTGCTGCAAATGCTGCTCCAACCAGTCGATAGACTCAGCGTCAAGATGGTTGGTAGGCTCGTCGAGTAGCAGTACATCAGGTTTCTGTAGCAGCAGTCGGCAAAGTGCCACACGTCTGCGCTCACCACCAGATAGGTTCTTCACGCTCCAATCGCCTGGAGGACAGTTGAGTGCTGCCATCGCGCGATCCAGTTTCGAGTCCATATTCCACGCATCAGTCGCATCGATGATATCCTGCAGTTCAGCCTGTCGCTGCATCAATTTGTCCATCTTGTCAGCATCTTCGTAGTATTCAGGCAGTCCGAATTTCACGTTTATCTCGTCGTATTCAGCCAGTGCGTCGTACACGTGCTGCACTCCTTCCATCACATTCTCCTTCACCGTCTTTTCCTCATTCAGTGGTGGGTCCTGAGGCAGATAACCCACGCTGTAACCAGGGCTCCACACCACGTTGCCCTGATACTGCTGATCCAGACCGGCGATAATTTTCATCAGTGTTGACTTACCTGCACCATTCAGTCCGATGATACCAATCTTAGCACCATAGAAGAAGCTTAGGTAGATGTTTTTGAGCACTTGTTTCTGATTCTGTTGGATGGTCTTGCTCACCCCCACCATCGAGAAGATAACCTTCTTGTCGTCGACTGTTGCCATAATGATTATTGATTGTTTTAAATTTGGCGCAAATTTACTAAAATTCCTTGAAATCTGCCTTGTTTTCCTAAATTTTCTTTGCCAAACAGATTATTTTGCTTATTTTTGCCACATAATCAATTAATAATTTTAAGGTTATGGTTAAGCACATTATTCTCTGGACACTTAATCCAGAACTCTCTGAGGAAGAGAAGCAGAAAGTAAAGGCTGGCATCAAGGCTGGTCTCGAGGGATTGGTAGGCAAGGTTCCCGGACTCGTTGATGTTAAAGTTCACATTGATGGTCGCCTGGCTTCGTCGAATGCCGATGTGATGCTCGACAGCACACTCGAGAGCGAGGAGGCACTCAAGGGGTATGCCGTTCATCCTGAGCATGTAGCTGTGGCTAATGGCAAGGTAAGGCCATACACAGTGCAACGCTCGTGTCTCGACTTTGAGATATAAAAAACGAAATAACCCCCGCCAAATGGCGAGGGTTAATTATTATATCAAGAAAAAGTGATTACTTCTTATTGATAGCCAGATCGATAGCAACTGCTACAGATACAGTAGCACCAACCATTGGGTTGTTACCCATACCCAGGAATCCCATCATCTCTACGTGTGCAGGTACTGATGAAGAACCAGCAAACTGAGCGTCTGAGTGCATACGACCCAGAGTATCAGTCATACCGTATGAAGCAGGACCAGCTGCCATGTTGTCTGGGTGCAGAGTACGACCAGTACCACCACCAGAAGCTACTGAGAAGTAAGGCTTACCAGCCAGTACGCGCTCCTTCTTGTAAGTACCAGCTACTGGGTGCTGGAAACGTGTTGGGTTGGTAGAGTTACCAGTAATCGATACGTCTACATTCTCCTTCCACAGGATAGCTACACCCTCACGTACGTCGTCAGCACCATAGCACTTAACCTTAAGACGGTTAGGATTGTTGCCATAAGGAACCTCCTTAACAACTTTCAGGTCGCCAGTGAAGTAATCAAACTTGGTCTGTACGTATGTGAAACCGTTGATACGGCTGATAATCTGAGCAGCGTCCTTACCAAGACCGTTCAGGATAACGCGAAGTGGCTTCTGGCGAACCTTGTTTGCCATCTCAGCAATCTTGATAGCACCCTCGGCAGCAGCGAAACTCTCGTGACCAGCAAGGAATGCGAAGCACTCAGTCTCCTCGCGGAGCAGACGAGCAGCCAGGTTACCGTGACCGATACCTACCTTACGATCGTCGGCTACTGATCCGGGGATACAGAAGCTCTGCAGACCGATACCGATAGCCTCAGCAGCCTCGGCAGCTGTCTTTACACCCTTCTTGATGGCGATAGCTGCACCACAAACATATGCCCACTTAGCGTTCTCGAAACAGATGAGCTGTGTGTCTTCACACATCTGATATGGATCGATACCTGCCTTTTCACAAATCTCATTGGCCTCCTCGATAGAGTTGATGCCATTCTCTTTCAGAGCAGCAAGAACCTGGTTGATACGGCGCTCCTGACTCTCAAACTGTACTTTTCTAATCATTGTCGTATCCTCCTATTATTCTTTACGTGGATCAATAGCCTTTACTGCACCCTGCTCCTCGGTTGTACGACCGTAAGAGCCGGTGAACTTCTTCAGAGCCTCGTTAGCATCCATGCCGTTCTTAACAGCCTCCATCATCTTGCCAAGGTGTACATACTCGTAACCGCAAACCTCGTTGTTAGCATCGAGGTACTGCTTTGTGATGTAACCCTCAGTAAGCTCAAGGTAACGTGTACCCTTAGCAACGGTGCCATAGAGAGTACCAGTCTGTGAACGAAGACCCTTACCAAGATCCTCAAGACCTGCACCAATAGCCAGACCACCCTCAGAGAAGGCACTCTGTGTACGTCCGTAAACAATCTGCAGGAAGAGCTCACGCATAGCGGTGTTGATAGCATCGCAAACCAGATCAGTGTTCAGAGCCTCGAGGATAGTCTTACCAGGCAGAATCTCAGAAGCCATAGCAGCTGAGTGTGTCATACCTGTACATCCGATGGTCTCTACCAGAGCCTCCTGAATAACACCGTCCTTAACGTTCAGGCTCAGCTTACAAGCGCCCTGCTGAGGTGCGCACCAGCCGATACCGTGGGTGTAACCAGAAATTTCCTTGATTTCTTTCACTGCAACCCACTTGCCCTCCTCGGGGATAGGTGCAGGTCCATGGTAAGCGCCCTTACAAACGCTACACATGTTCTCCACTTCTTTTGAATAAATCATTGATAATAAAACATTTAAATGTTAAACAACTAAATATCTCCTTCTTTTTGACCTACAAAATTACTCCAATTTTTTGAGATAATCCGTGTTACAGCCTATCATTTAGGAATTATTAACCATACCAGTGGCATTACAGACCTCTATACTTCAGGAATCCTGATGAGTCTGGTGTCTTCATGCCAGTAAAGTCGGTAAACATTTCCATCTGATCCTTGGTGTTTCCACGACTCAGAATCTTCTTGCGGAATGCGTCGCCAGTCTCAGGCTTCAGGGCACCCATTTTCTGGAATGTCTCTACCACGTTGCAGGCCAGTACGTCTGTCCACAGATAGCTGTAATATCCAGCTGCATAGCCTCCACCCCAAACGTGGTTGAAGTAAGATGTGCTATAGCGTGGTGGCACCTGCTCGTCATACAGACCTATCTTCTTCAAGGCCTCAACCTCAAACTCGTCAGCCTTGTCGACTGTTGGGATTTCGCTCGATGAGAGATGGTGCCAAGCCAAGTCAAGACATGTGGCAGCCAGATTCTCGCCCAGTGCGTAGGCCTGATGGAAACTGATGCTCTTCAGCATCTTCTCCTTAAGTTCTGCGGGCATTGGCTCGCCCGTAACTGCATGCTTTGCGTAGTGATCGAATATCTCAGGGATTGAAGCAAAACTCTCGTTAAACTGCGATGGCATCTCCACAAAGTCGCGAGCCACAGCTGTACCACTCAGTGTGTTGTAGTAGCAGTTGCTCAACATTCCGTGCAGAGCGTGTCCAAACTCATGAAACAGTGTTGTAACCTCGTCCCATGTTATCAGCGTGGGCTGTCCCTCTGGAGCCTTTGCATAGTTGGTTACATTATATATAATAGGTAACTGCTTGCGCAAGTTGCTCTGCTTGGCAAATGCACTCATCCACGCACCACCACGCTTGGTTGGGCGGCGATATGGGTCGCTATAAAAAAGGGCCAACATCTTGCCATCCTTGTCGCGCACCTCAAACACCTTCATATCTGGGTGATATGTTGGCACATCCTTACGCTCCACAAAGTTCAGTCCATAAACACGATGTGCAGCATAGAACACACCGTTTACTATCACGCTGTCGATGTTGAAGTATGGCTTAACCTCGTCGTCGCTGATGTTCAGCATCTCCTGTTTCATCTTGGCCGAATAATAGAAACGGTCATATGGCTGCAACTTGAAGTGTGGGCCCATCTGCTTCTTGGCATAGTCCTCGATAGCCTTGGTCTCAGCCTCTACCTTTGGCTTATACTCTGCTATCAACTGCTTAAGGAAGTTGTACACATTGTCAGAGTTTTTAGCCATAGTTTTCTCGAGCGAATAAGATGCATAGTTCTTATAACCCATCAACTCAGCTTTCTCAGCGCGCAACTTGGCTATCTCCACCACCAGAGGAAATGTATTGAATGTTCCGCCACCATCAGCACGACGACGCGAAGCATCAAACACACGGCGACGCAGATCGCGATTGTCCAGACTTGCCAGGATAGCCTGCTGGGTGGTATTTACTATTACAATAGCATAAGGAGCCTTGCCTCCGCGGCTCTCTGCATCCTTCTTACACTGGGCGATATCAGCATCACTCAGGCCTGCCAACTCCTCCTTGGTATTAACCCAAACCACAGCATTGTTTGTGGCAGCAGGCAGCATATCGCCCCACTGCTGCTGTAGGTCAGATATGCGCATGTTTATCTGCTTCATGCGCTCCATCTTGGCATCATCCAGCAGAGCACCCGAGCGTACAAAACTCTTATACACCACCTCAGTCAGTCGCTTGTCCTCACCCTTCAGCGTCTTGTATTCGTTGTCGTAAACATATTTCACACGCTTAAAGAGAGCCTTATTGAAGTCTATCTCGTTGTCGAGTTCTGCCAACAGCGGAGTCAACTTCTTCTCGGTCTCGGCTATTACTGGTGTCTTGTGTGCACTAGCCAGTCCCTCGGCCACGTTCAGCCACTTGTCCAGTTCCAGTCCGCTCTTCTCCAGAGCCAGAATGGTATTCTTGAATGTTGGTTTCTGCTTGTTGGCCACTATCTTGTTCACCTCCTGTCGCTTCAGTTTGATAGCATTCTCAATAGCAGGAAGATAGTCAGTCTCCTTAATCTTGCTGAAATCGGGTGCTCCCTTGGGCAGTCCGTCAGCAGCCAGTGTGGGCAGCATCATAGCTGCAAAACTCATTGTCATGAGCGTTCTTGTTAGTTTCATCATTTTTTATGTTAATTGTTTAGTTTTATTTCTTAGAGTGTGGCAGGTGGAACTTATACTGGTTGGTCAGTACCTCCTTCACGGTGTTTATCTCAAGGAACTTGGTACCACCACCCTCGCCTATGTTTCCACTCAGATAGGCTATCTTGTCGTTCTCCTGCACGTACCCCTTCTGTCGAAGCATACGTACAGCAGCGTGGAACAGCTCCTCGTTGTCGATGTGCTCCTTCTGGAACACTGGGATTACACCATACGACAGGTTAAGCAGACGCTGCAACTTGTCGTTGTAGCAGATGGCCAGCACAGGGTTTGGTCCACGGAATGCAGCCAGATTGCGGGCAGTATCACCCGAACTTGCGTCAGTGATAATACCCTTCACACCCAGTTTCTCAGTAGCCTCAATGGCCGAGTGCGACATAAACTCACGAATGTCACAGTTGGGCGACATTGGTACCTCAATATCATTCTCGCACATCTTGTCCTTCTCGGCCTGCTCGGCTATCGCAGCCATAGTGCGCACAGCCTCTACGGGATATTTTCCACTGGCAGTCTCGCCACTCAGCATCAGCGCGTCAGTACGATAGTAGATGGCGTTAGCGATGTCAGTCACCTCGGCACGTGTCGGACGTGGATTGTTTATCATCGTATGCAGCATCTGTGTAGCCACGATTACAGGCTTCTTAGCACGTACACACTTGCGGATAATCTGTCGCTGTATACCAGGAATGCGCTCAATGGGCACCTCGATACCCAGGTCGCCACGCGCAATCATGATACCATACGACGCCTCGATAATCTCGTCGATATTGTCGACACCCTCCTGATTCTCAATCTTCGATATAATCTTGATGTCGCTGTTGTATGCATCCAGTATAGCTTGCACGGCACGCACATCAGCAGCCGAACGCACAAAAGAGTGTGCGATGAAGTCGATGTCCTGATCGATAGCCAACTTGATATTCTTGCGGTCCTTTTCTGTCAGTGTGGGCAGTGCGATGTGCACACCTGGCACGTTCACACTCTTGTGCGAACCCAGCACGCCGTCGTTCTGCACTTGTGCTATTACGGCAGGACCGTTTATGCCTATCACCAGCATGTCAAGTGCACCGTCGTCAAACAGTATGTGACAACCCTCGTGCACGTCGGCAGCAAAGTCGGCATACGACAGGTTGATGATGTCGTGAGTAGTGTCCATTTCGGGGCGACCGAAAATCTTAACCACATCACCCGTCTTGTAGGCGATTGGCTGTTCGCATCCAGTGGTTCTCACCTCCGGTCCCTTAGTATCTATAAGTATACCTATGTGGTGACTCACGCTACGTACATTATTAATAATGTTCTTGATACCCTGCTCGTCGGCATGGGCCGTATTCATTCTCACCACATTCATTCCTGCCTCAAATAGACTTCTGATGAAATCCTGATCACATCTTCTGTCGCTAATGCTAGCTACAATTTTTGTCTGCTTCATGTTATTTTTCCTTCAATTTGTGGTGCAAAGGTACAAAAAAAAGGCTAAAATCGGGCTATTTTCATCATTTTTTGAAAAAAAATCTCGAAATATTTTCGTAATCGACTGAAAATTAGTAACTTTGCAGTCCGAAATCGAATAATGTTCGAGATCACACATTATTAATATATAAAGAAGAAAGAAAATAAAGAAATGACAAAGGCAGAAATCATCGACAAGATTGCTGAAGACACAGGCCTGGCAAAGAAGGATGTAGCCATTTCGGTTGAGGCGTTCATGGAGTCGATTCGCGAGGTACTCGCCGAGGAGAAGGAGAACGTCTATCTGCGCGGATTCGGCACATTCCTTGTTAAGCGTCGTGCCCAGAAGACCGCCCGCAACATCTCTAAGAACACCACAATGGTTATCGATGCTCACGACTTCCCATCATTCAAGCCGTCTAAGAGTTTCATCGAAAGAATGAAGTAATTAACATTATAAATTATTTAGTATTATGCCAAACGGAAAGAAAAAGAAGGGCCACAAGATGGCTACTCACAAGCGCAAGAAGCGCCTGCGCAAGAATCGTCATAAGAGCAAGTAAATCTTGATCCTCTGTGACCAATAGAAAGAAATGAAAGGAGTGTGTCTGCTAATCCCATAACCAAACGGATAGCGACACACCCTTTTTAGTACTAACGAGACATACCACGTCAAAAAAAAAGAAAGTAACAACAACTGTATGACAAGTGAAGTTATCATCGATGTGCAGCCGAAAGACATCAGCATAGCACTGCTCGAAGACAAGCAGCTGGTTGAGTACCAGCAGGAGCAGCGCACTGCATCGTTCTCGGTGGGCAACATTTATGTGGCAAAAGTCAAAAAGCTTATGCCAGGACTTAACGCTTGTTTCGTTGATGTCGGAGCCGAACGTGTGGCATTCCTACACTATCTTGACCTGGGAACTCAATTCTACTCTTACGAGAAATATCTGAAACAGGTGGTGAGCGACCGCAAGAAGCTCTACCCTATCCAGAAAGCCAGCATTCAGCCCGAACTGAAAAAGGATGGAAGTATCGCCAACACCCTTAAGGTGGGTCAGGAGATTCTGGTACAAATCGTTAAGGAACCCATCAACACCAAGGGGCCGCGACTCACTTGCGAACTCAGTTTCGCTGGCCGCTACCTGGTGCTAATTCCTTTCGAAGACAGCGTCTCGGTATCTACCAAAATCAAGAAAGGCGAAGAGCGTAGCCGACTGAAACAACTCATTCAGAGCATCAAGCCCAAGAACTTCGGCGTCATCGTGCGTACGGTGGCCGAGGGCAAGCGAGCAGCCGAGCTTGATGCCGAACTGAAGATTCTGTTGAAGCGTTGGGAAGATGTAATCAGCAAGGTACAGAAGACCACAGAGCGACCACAACTCTGCTTCGAGGAGGAAAGCAGGGCCGTTGCACTGTTGCGCGATCTATTCAATCCCACTTACGACGGAATCCACGTAAACGACAGCGGCATCTACGACGAAATCAAGAATTACCTTGGACTCATCGCTCCCGACAAGAAGGACATCGTTAAGCTATACAACGGCACAGTGCCCATCTTCGACAATTTCGATGTGACCAAGCAGCTGAAGTCTGGCTTTGGAAAGACAGTCAACTACAAACACGGAGCTTATCTGATTATCGAACACACAGAGGCCATGCACGTAGTCGACGTGAACAGCGGTACGCGAATCAAGAAAGAGAACAGTCAGGAGACTAACGCCCTCGAGACCAATCTCGGAGCTGCCGACGAGTTGGCACGCCAGCTCAGGCTCAGGGATATGGGCGGCATCATCATCGTCGACTTCATCGATATGAAACTGCCCGAGGACCGTCAGCTGCTCTACGAACGCATGTGCAAGAACATGCAGAAGGACCGAGCCAAGCACAACATCCTGCCACTGTCCAAGTTCGGACTCATGCAGATCACCCGTCAGCGTGTACGCCCAGCTATGAGTGTCAATGTCGACGAGCTCTGCCCCACATGTTTCGGCAAGGGTACCATCAAGTCGAGCATCCTGTTCACCGATACCCTCGAGAGTAAAATCGATACCTTGGTCCACAAGATCGGTATGCGCAAGTTCTATCTGCATGTACATCCCTACGTGGCCGCCTTTATCAACAAGGGACTTTTCAGTCTCAAGCTCAGGTGGCGACTAAAGTATGGATTCGGTGTCAACATCGTTTCCTCGCAGAAACTGGCATTCCTTCAGTATGAGTTCTTCGATGCCAACAGGCAATTCATCGACATGAAGGAAGAAATCGAAACAAAGTAAATCCTCACGCCCCATGTTAACACTTAAAATCCTATTCTGGAGCACGTTGCTCATAGTATTCTACACCTATCTGGGTTACGGAATTCTATTATACATTATCATCCGGCTCAAGCGGCTACTTGCGGGCACTCCCCGCAAGGCCGCACAGCCCGATGACACACAGCTACCATCCATCACACTGCTTATCTGCGCCTACAACGAGCAAGACGTTGTGGCCGAGAAGATGGCCAACACGCTGGCTATCGACTACCCTCGTGACAAATTCCGCATCATGTGGGTAACTGATGGTAGCACCGATAACACCAACGAACTACTCAAGGCCTATCCCGAGGTAGATGTGGTGTTCAGCCCCGAGCGCCGAGGCAAGTCGGCCGCACTAAAGCACGGACTGCAGGAACTCCGCACCCGCTACGTAGCCTTTACCGATGCCAACACCATGATCAATCCTGGCGCCATGCGCGAGATAGCCCGTCTGTTTATGAGCGACCCCACTGTAGGTTGCGTGTCAGGCGAGAAACGTGTTGCCGCTCGTCGCGAAGGCGAGATGGCTGCCGAGGGCGAAGGCCTGTACTGGCGCTACGAGAGCACACTTAAGCGATGGGATAGCGAGCTATATTCGGCCATGGGAGCCGCAGGCGAACTCTACGCCATGGACCCCACACTCATACGCGAGGTCCCCGATACCGCACTGCTCGACGATTTTATGATGTCGATGTATGTAGTACAGGACGGCAAGCGCATAGCCTACACCCCCGATGCCTATGCACAAGAGTACGGTTCGGCAAATATTTTCGAGGAGAGCAAACGCAAGCGCCGCATAGCCGCTGGCGGCCTGCAGAGCATCTGGTGGTTGCGCAGTCTGCTCAACCCTCTGCGCTACCCGCTGGTCAGCTTCCAATACATCAGCCATCGCGTGCTGCGCTGGAGCGTTACTCCAGTAGCCATGGTTATCTTATTGGTTGTCAACGCGTTACTATCTCTGTATCGTGCCGGTACCATCTTCGACATTGCACTTGCGCTGCAGATTATCTTCTACCTCGCCGCTTTCTTCGGCTGGCTTTTGGCGCGCTATGGCGTCAAGAATAAGCTGCTCTACACAGCCTATTATTTCGTGTTTATGAACCTCAACGTTTTTCGCGGAATGAGCTATCTTTGCACCCATAACAACAGCGGAACATGGGAAAAAGCTAAAAGAAGTTGAAAATTTTTCCGATTTTCTTTTGTATTACAAAAAAAAGCATTACCTTTGTCCGCGAAATAATGCGTTATGGATAGAACCGAAAACGAAATTTTGCTTCAGCAATATTCTGATGTTAACCGCAGGCTCACACTTGCACAGGAACAGCTGGCAATTGCTAACCAGAAGCTAAAGGAATACGAGGAGAAGGCCCAGAAGGCTGAGAAGGCGAGCAAGATGAAGTCGCTCTTCCTGGCCAACATGAGCCATGAAATCCGTACTCCCCTTAACGCAATCGAGGGGTTTTCGCGCGTACTTGTCGAGACCGATTCGCAGGACGACCGTATGAAGTTCTTCGAAATCATCGAGAGCAACAACAACCGCTTGCAGAGTCTTGTCAACGAGATTCTCGACCTCTCGCGTGTAGAGGCTGGCGAAATCACGATGAAGAAGTCGAGCACCGACCTCAATCAGCTGTGCGACAGCATCAAGAACCTCTTCAAGTTCCGCTGCCCCGATACACTCAAGTTGGTATGGAAGAAGCCCACTATGGCTGTCACCTTCAATACCGATGCCAACCGTATCACCCAGGTGTTCTCTAATCTCATCAGCAATGCCCTCAAGCACACCCCTTCGGGCAGTATAACATATGGTTATCGTATGCTCGACGAGGGTTCAATGATCGAGTTTTTTGTAGAGGATACCGGTACAGGTATCGACCCCAAGGACCTGCCCCACCTTTTCGAGACTTACGTATCTCGCGATGCCGAGACCAACAACAATGGCTACGGCCTTGGTCTGGCACTGTGTAAGATCATCGTCGAGAAGCTGGGCGGCCAGATATATGTAGAGTCAGAGCTAGGTCATGGCGCCCGATTCTACTTCCACCTTCCTTTCGAAGGCACCATCGGTGGCGTATCGCCCGTTCGCAACACCACCACCAGCAATGTCCGCACCATCCGTGTCAGCGGCCGTCCTGATGATATGAACAAGAAGACCATTCTTGTGGCCGAAGATGAGGATAGCAACTACGAGCTGGTTAAGATTGTGCTCCACAAGCGCTACCGCCTTATCCGTGCCCACAATGGCATCGAGGCTGTAACACTCAATGAGGAAGAGCATCCCGACCTTATCCTTATGGATATCCGTATGCCCGAGATGAATGGTCTCGACGCCACACGTATCATCAAGGAGGTCGACACGCACACACCAGTCATCGCCCTCAGCGCCTACGCCTTCGAGGAAAACATCCGTGAGGCCAAGATTGCAGGCTGCGATGAATTTATGGCCAAGCCTTTCAAGGTAGAAAACCTTATCGAGATGGTAGGTAAGTATCTCGATCAATAAATAATAATCACATTACTTATGGGAAAATTAGCTGTACAGAAGTACTTTTCATTCACCATTCTTATTCTTACAGTTCTCGTCATGATCTTCACCCTCGTAGGTCTCTACGGTGGCGACGTTCAGCCTGCAGGTAACACAGCCCGCGCCATGCTGGTATATGCCCTGCCGCTGCTCATCATTGGCGACGTCATACTGCTGGTATTCTGGCTCATCATGCGCCGCTGGCACTGGGCACTCATCCCGCTCATCGCCATCCTGTGCTGCATACCATACTCTGGCACCATCTACCAGTTTGGCTCGCTCGACGAGCTGGCTGATACCAAGCCCGGCATAAAGATTGCCACCTACAACGTGGCCATGTTCAGCCGCGAAACCTCAGGCTTCATCGCCCAGGACATCCTGTCGGAGATGAAGAAACAGAAGGTCGACGTGGTATGTTTCCAGGAGTATAACGACCAGTGTGGCGATAAGAAAAATTCTGACTCCTATAAGGAATATTTCCCATATATGGCCATGGGCGAGAGCGACATGATGATCTATAGCCGCTACCCCATCGTCAAGAGTCAGAACCTTAATTTCGAGATGACCAACAACAGCGCCATGTGGGCCGAGATCAATGTCGGCGGCACCATTTTGCGCGTATACAACGCCCACCTCGAGACCACAGGTATCAACTCTACCCTGCACAAGGCAGGCAAGATGATAAACCAGGGCATGGACGTAGAGGGTAATGCACTGCTGCGCGCCTTCTACGGCAACTACACACTGGGTATGATAGCCCGCTCTGGTCAGGCCAATGTGCTCGCTATGGACATGCGCGACTGCGAGGCCCCCATCATCGTATGCGGCGACTTCAACGACGTGCCTTACTCATACGTCTACAACACCATGCTTGGCGACAAGATCGACGGATTCAAGGAGTGCGGCAGCGGATTTATGTACACCTTCCGCGGTGGCAATAAGAAGGTCCGCATCGATTATATCTTCCACGACAAGGGCATGACCGGTATCACCTACTACAAGCGCGAGCTCAGTTACTCCGACCACAACCCCGTGTTCATGAAGATAGGACTTAACAAGCAGTAAAATTACATTATGAAAGAAATTGACTTTAAGGAATTGCATTTCAATCCCTTCACCCTCATCGGGGGCGAATGGATGCTAGCTAGCGCCGGCACACCCGATGCCTGCAACACCATGACTGTATCATGGGGCCACCTGGGCTGCCTGTGGGGACATAATGATCCCACCGCTGTTATATACATACGCGAGTCGCGCTTCACCAAGCAGTTTATCGACCGCGAAGACTACTTCACCCTGTGCGTCATGGACGCCTCGTTCAAGAAACAAATGGCCTACCTAGGCAGCAAGTCGGGCCGCGACGAGAATAAGATTGAGAAAGCCGGCCTCACCCCAGTGTTTGCCGACGGCTCAGTCTATTTTGAGCAAGCCAAGCTCGTGCTCGTCTGCAAGAAGCTGTTCCACCAGCAGCTCGACAAGTCAGGCTTCCAGTATCAAGAAACCCTCGACGCCAACTATGCCAACGGCGACTACCACACCATGTACGTTGGCAAGATCGAAAAGATCCTAGTCCGCGACGACGAATATTTGAAATAAGCGTGGGTTTCCACGCTTATTTAGTCTGCACACCGACCCACGCTAATTCACTAATTCATTAATTCATTATCTATTCCCAAGTGTGGTACATTGGTACATTAGGACATTAGGACATTAAGACATTTTGGATTTTCAGCGGTACGACAAGGCTATACTTAAATGCTTATATAATTTATATATATTATAATATATATAAATTTAAATATATAAATATAATAATAATATTATGTATTAGAGTGTCAGTTCACCTTCTACTCTACATCGTACTCTCATTTCGAAAAGTACTAATGTACTAAAGTACCAACGATTTTGCAAAATGAATTAATGAATTAGTGAATTAGTGAATTAGTGAAATGTCCTAATGTCCTAATGTCTTAATGTCTTAATGTCTTAATCATAGTACGTCAGAATCTGGTAGATAGTTAACGAGTATTTGTTAGATAATGCCGTACTTTCTTATATACTGCCTGGCATTATCTTTTATATTCTTTGTAAAACTCGGGCAAAAGTAGCATTTATTTACAAACAAAACAATGTCTAAAAATCGTTTGGTGGGTAATATTTTATTTTATACCTTTGCACCGTTCGAACTACGATCTTTGAAATGTTGTATAACTATATACCCTACCCTTTAGTGAGCTGGCGGGTGGCTTGGCGGGCTTGGCGCCAGCGGGGGTAGTATTGCGTCATGAGGGCGTAGAAACGGGCGTTGTGGCTGGGCTCTAAGAGGTGGCAGAGCTCGTGGACCACTACGTGCTCGATGCACCAGTCAGGAAGCAACAGGGCGTAGGTGGAGATGCAGATCTGACGAGTGCGGACATTACACTGGCCCCAGCGGGACTTGAGGGCACGATAGGTGACGGCGCTGGGCTGGACATTCATCTCGCGAGAGTAACGCTTTACCAGAGGCTCTACGATGGCAGACAGGCGATCAGCGGCAGCACGGCGCTGGGCAGTGGTGGCCAGAGGCAGCTGGGCGTAGAAGTCATCGCGCTGCTTTACACGCTGCAGGGTGCGCTGGCGGGCAGCGACTATCCAGTCGGCATGCTCGCGAATAAAGGCCTCGACAACCGAGCGGGGCAGCCCCACGGGGGCTGACACGTGGACATCGCCATTGCGCACAATGCGCATAGAGAGGCGACTGGTGAGGCGATATGTAATCTTAATAGCCATCTTTTGGCTGCAAAGATAGCGTAAATAGAGCGAAACACCAAAGAAATCGTGGTTTTTATAAATCAAAAGAGGCTCGTTTCACAACGAACCTCTTTCAAATAATTACTTAAAAAACTAAATTAATCAACCATAAACCTTAACCATTAAAATCTTTTTCTGCTGCAAAGATATATATTATTATGAAATATGGCGTTCAAATAGAGTTAATAAATGTTTAAAATGCGTGATTTCATGCTTTTTAAACATAAAATCACGCAAATTGAACGTTAAACAAGTGGAGTTTGCGGTTTAGCGCATAAGCTTGGTAAGGGCGTTCATATATTTATCTGAGAGTTTTTCGAGATAGGTCTGGAGTTTTCTGCCCGATTTTGGGAAACCGACTATTCTACTTGCCTCGGAGAGTATCTTGTTTTGCTCGATAACAAGCTCAAGTGCTTTCTTGTAGATATGGGTACAGAACTCTATCTTATCTTTGTCTGACACAACATCCTTACCAACTAACTTAATCATTTCTGCAAAGTCGGACTCGATAGTCTTGTTCTTATTAAGTATCTGGTCGAAGGTGAGATCCATAGGGAACTCAATTCTCTTAGCTGGGTCGAGTTGCTCGTATAGTACTTTAAGAATCTTCATATCTACTTCGATCTTGTTTGCCTTGAACTTCAACTGTACTTCTACAGCCTTATTAATACTTTCCTTAGTTCTTTCGGCTTGCAGCAACTGTACTTGCTCCATGGGATCGGAAACAGTCCTTACACTCTCGCGGGGCTCGTCGACCGTTGCAGCGCCATTTATCAGACTCTTGCCCGAGAAGCGGCCCACACGGCGCTCGTAGTCCATATCATCATCATAATAGCCGTTGTGGACGGTGATGTGATAGGTCTCGCCTGGCACAAAGTCGAGGTCGATCCAGGCAGAGCAGAGCTCGCCATCGGGGAAGATGCAGCGCAGACGGCCTGCCACGGGGTGATCGAGCTCTACCTGATACTCGAATCGCTTGTTGATGACGGGCACACAGGCCACGTAGGCATCGTCGCTCTGACCGCAGAGCTGGGCGTAGGTGTCGGCGATATAGATATTGTAGAGCGAATCTTTGATATTGGCATCTACACGGCCCTCGATACGGAAGGTTTTCTTTGACGAATCCATCTCCTTGGTGTAGAGGTCGGGACGTAGAGATGATATCATATAGATGGTGCCTTCGAACATGTCGGGCCAGTCAATGGCGGACTTCTTCTCCCACACGATGGCATAGACATCGCGCAACTGGGGATTCTCAAGATTCTTGGTGGCCAGGAACCACATCTCCTGGGTGTTCTTGGTGCGCACGGGGATGGTCTTGTTGACCTTGCCGCCATCGCTAACCACACGGATGGCAAACTGCTCATTGCCGCCAGGCATGATCTGGGTGAACTGATAGGTGATGTACTCGCTGGTGTTGTAGGCATTCTTTACGGCCTGAAGCATGGGCTCGGCAGTATCGCAACGGAAGCGGACCACGCGCTCGCTGGATTCAAGCACATCGGTGACGGGATTGCGATTGACGGAGTATGACTGACCCTCGGCGAGGGCAAAGTGCTGGATAAAGTCGTTGAGGGCACCACGAACCACGGTGGGGTACTTAACCTCGCTGGCTGGGCGGGCTTTCTGCCAATTGGCATTCTTCTGTGCAAAGGCGGTTGACAGGGCGCTGCTGGCAATGAGCAGCATGATGATTAGTCGTTTCATAATGTTGAATGTTTTTTATTTCTGCATTGCTTGTTCTAAATTGTTACGTGAAATCTCGAGTTCGAGCTCAACCCACTTGAGGTAGGCTTCGGCGGCCTGCTTTTTGAGCAGGGCGATCTCCTCGGGGGTGTGCTGATAGTTCTCAGGACGGGTGATGGGGATGTCGCGCTCGGTGATGACCTTCATCTTAGCGGCTGGCTGCGGAGCGGCTGCGGCTACCAGTACGGGCTGTGCGCTATCGGCGGCAGTCTGGGCGGCCATAAGCTTATCGGGCACTACCACAGGATTGCGGCGAAGTTTCTTCTTAGCCTTAGGCTTGGCTGCTGTGGCCAGCTCAGCTGGCCTAGATGCCAGGGGACGGGACCCTGGCAGTTCGCTGCCAGGGCACTGTCCCCTGACATCTAACTGTCTCCTGACATCCGTCTGAGCGGTGTAATCTGCACCACCACCCTGCCAGAACTTGGGCGGGGTGAGATAAACCACCAGAATGGCGGCTACGCAGGCGGCTGCTATCCAAGGCCACACGCGGCGCTGGCGGCGGGGCTGCTGGGCAGAGATGCGCTGCATCAGGCGGGCATTGAGATCGACCGGCATCTGGGGCAACTGCTGCTCTTCCTGCAGTATGGCGTCGCGCAGATTTACATCGGTCTGGGCCAAATTGTTAATCTTATCCTCTCTCATGATTGCAACATTTTGATGATTCTACATAGTTTCTTGCGGATTCGGCTAAGTCGCGAGGCTACGGTGGTGGGCAGGCTCTCGGTGACAAAGGCTATATCCTTGATACTCATCTCCTCGTAATAAAACATGGTGATGATGGCTCGCTCATCAGGCGCCAGATGGCGCAGTGCTGAGCGTATCAGCTGAACGGTGTCGGCATTGGGGCGACCGAAGGTCTCGTCGACTTCCTGTTCGGAGATAGCGCAGGCCTCACTCTCGTGGTCGTCGAACGACACTACGGGCAGCGAACGCTGGCGCAGAAAACTGATTGACTCGTTATAGGCTATGCGCGAAATCCAGGTCTTGAGACTGGAGCGCTGCGGGTCGAACATAGAGATGTGGCTGAACACGCGAACGAACACGTCCTGATATACCTCTTCGGCATCGGCCTGCGACGGGATGAGACGGGCCACCTGGGCAAACACGTAGCTGCCATAGTTGCTGAGCAACTGCTGCTGCGCCCGCTGGCTCTGCTGTAGCAGACCCTCGATCAGGTTTCGGTCATTGTTGATACTTACAGTCATCTTTTTTTCTCTGTTTATTCAGTCTTCTACATTTATATACGCAGAAATGACTGCAAACATTGCAATCGATGAAAAAAAATTTTTTATGGTTGATTGAAACGGCTGTGGGGACTATACTATCTTGAAGCGCACACGGAAGGAATGCTCCTGCTCGTCCCAGTTGGTGCCAAGCAGTTCGAAGCGCCCTATCTGCGAGGTGCTACGCACGTGTTTACCTATGCAGGGACACACGTCGTAATCGCCAATGCGCACCAGTCGGATAGTGTCTGACACATCTGAAGGCAGACGGTCGGCCGACACCTCTGGGGGAAGATTGTCGATGGTGGCATACTCGAACGTGACGGGCAGATCCTGAGCGATTAGCTCGTTCATGCGGTTCTCGATTTCGCGCTCGTCCTGGCGCGAGGGTTTCTGATCCAGGTGGAACGACATCTTGCTCTTTTTGCGCTCCACATGGGCATTGAAGGATCGCCCGCAGCCAAACATACGGATCATAGTCTGATTTAACAGATGTTCGGCCGTATGGGCTGGCGGGAACTCCTCCTTGTTGTGGTCGTTGAATACGTAATCGGCCATTATGCTCTGAATTTAAGTATTACAGCACTGTTGGGCTGAAGCTCTACGGGCACTATGCCGTCGCGCTTGAGTGTAAGCTTGAACTTGGCATCGGAAAGCAGATCGGTGGCTGTGGCCGACTTCTCGTTGAGCTTGAGGTAGTCGAAGGCGTGTGCAGGTATGCAGATGTCCATCGTAGCTGGCACATCGGCAAAGTTTGCTGCCACCAGTAGCACTTCGGTACCAGCCTTGCGCAGGAATGCGTACTGGCGGTGGTATTGCTGGTTTACGTACATCAGGTCGAACGATACGCCTGAGGTGACGGCCTTCTGACTAGCGGCGATATTCATCACCTTATTATATATATCAAAGATGTACTTCTCGCGGATGGTGTACTTGCGGTGCAAGGCGTGGACCATGCTGTCGAGACTCCAGTAGTCGAAGATGGTGGTGCGACCGTCTTGTCCGCTGAATCCCTCAGCATCCATACCGCGCTCGCCAAACTCCTGACCAAAGTAGATCATGAGCGGATTCTGCTGCAGCAGGGCCGAAACCACGAGTGCTGGTACGCCCTTGCGGGCATCGCCGGCAAACTGCTGACTGGCTATGCGCTGCTCGTCGTGATTCTCGAGGAAATAGAGCATGTGCTGGCGGATATCATCGGTCTGTTGCCATGCTGAGGTGATGGCGTGGGTGCTCTGGCCACCACACATCACTGCGCGCAGAGTGTCGTACATGCCCACCTTGTCGTAGAGGTAGTCGAAACCTGCGCTGATATAGTTGCGGTATTCGGCTGGGTTATACACCTCGCCGACGAATATCACATCGGGATAGCGCATGTGCAAGGTGTCGGTGGCCCACTGCCAAAAGGCAGCTGGTACCATCTCAGCCATATCGCAACGGAATCCGTCGACCCCCTTTGATGCCCAGAAGAGCAGGATATCGACCATCTTGGTCCATGTATCGGGGATAGGGCTGAAGTGACCCACACGACCAGCGTAGTAGTCAAGACCGTAGTTTAGCTTTACAGTCTCGTACCAGTCGTTCATGCCTGGGGCATTGTTAAAACAGTCATTGCCTGTGGCCTTGGCGGGATACTCCATGTAGGGGCTCGTCTCGCCGTGATACAGGTCGAGATAGGGGCTGAAGCACTGTCCTGGGCAATAGTAGAAATTGTTTTGCGGCGAGAATCCCTGCTCGGGGTCATCGTCCTGTCCCAGATCATGCACACCCTCGGGCTTGCAGATGGACTGATACTGACGTGCCACGTGGTTGGGCACAAAATCGATGATGACCTTAAGACCAGCCTTGTGAGTGCGGGCTATCAGCGCTTCGAACTCGCTCATTCGCATGTCTACATCCACGGCCAAATCTGGGTCGACATCGTAATAATCGGTGATGGCATAAGGAGAGCCTGCCCTACCCTTGACCACAGCCGGATGCTGGCGAGGAATGCCATAGGCGGTATAATCGGTCATAGTGGCGTGGCGGATGACGCCTGTGTACCATAGATGGCTCACGCCCATCTCCCTGATGTGTTTCAGGACAGTGGGCGTGAAGTCATTGAATTTTCCGCAACCGTTCTCTTCAATCGTACCACCCACCTTGCGAGTGGTGTTCTTGTTGCCGTAAAGTCGCGTAAAAATCTGATAGATAATCGTCTTACTCGATGCCATGGGCAGCTACCTCTTTGTTAATCTTAACGATCATGCCCTGCAGAGCCTTACCAGGACCACACTCTGTGAAGTCGTCGGCGCCGTCGGCAATCATGTTCTGAACACTCTGAGTCCAGCGTACTGAGCTGGTGAGCTGTGCAATGAGGTTGGCCTTGATCTCTGCAGGATCGGTATGAGGCTTAGCATCTACATTCTGATAAACAGGGCACTTAGGAGTCTTAATCTCGGTAGCCTCGATAGCAGCCTGGAGCTCGTCCTTGGCTGGCTGCATAAGTGGAGAGTGGAATGCACCACCTACCTTGAGTACGAGAGCGCGCTTGGCACCAGCAGCCTTGAGCTGCTCGCAAGCCTCCTCGATAGCCTCTACATTACCACTGATAACCAGCTGGCCTGGGCAGTTATAGTTAGCAGGAACCACTACACCCTTGCCCAGCTTGCTAACCTCGGCGCAAACCTCCTCTACCTTCTCGTCGGGCAGAGCGATGATGGCTGCCATAGTTGAAGGCTGAGCCTCGCAAGCCTTCTGCATGGCCATTGCACGGGCATAAACCAGCTTAAGACCATCCTCGAAACTAAGAGCACCAGCGGCTGTGAGAGCAGAGAATTCGCCCAGAGAGTGACCAGCGGCCATCTTTGGATCGAATGCATCGCCCATGCAAAGGGCCGAAATAACGCTGTGGAGGAATACTGCAGGCTGAGTAACCTTGGTCTGCTTGAGCTCCTCGTCGGTACCTGCAAACATGATATCGGTGATGCGATAGCCGAGAATATCGTTTGCCTTCTCAAAAAGTTCCTTTGCCAGTGGGTTGGTATCGTACAGATCCTTACCCATACCTACAAACTGTGCTCCCTGTCCGGGAAATACAAATGCTTTCATCTTTTCTTATCCTTTATTAATTAAACTTTTTCTCGAATTTTACTCTTTCGGTGTGCAAAATTACTAAAACTTTCTGAAAAATGAGCCCTAATCACTATTTTTTTGCCTAAAGTGGTCAGAATTACGAAAAATCTGTGTAATTTTGCAGTTAGAAAGAGAACAGATGGCGAAAATGAAGCTTATTGTAATGACGAAACCCACATTCTTCGTCGAAGAGGACAAGATACTTGCAAACCTCTTCGAGGAGGGATTGGAGAATCTTCACCTATATAAACCCGGAGCATCGCCGATGTATTCGGAGCGCCTGCTCACACTGCTGGGCGAAGATTATCACAGCAAAATAACCGTTCACGGACATTTTTATCTAAAAGAGGAATACCGCCTGCGTGGCATACATATAGACGACGCAAGGACCGAAGCCCCTGTGGGCTACAAGGGCAACATCAGCCGTACGTGCCACGCTATCGACGAACTAAAGGAGACCAAGAAAAAGTCGAACTACGTATTTCTGCACTCAATATTTGACAGTCAGACCAATTCCGACGAGAAGCAGTCATTCACGATGGACGAGCTGCGCGATGCGGCCAAACAGGGACTGATAGACAAGAAGGTGTATGCTCTAGGCGGCATGAACCTGGACCGCGTAAAGGAGATAAAAGACCTGGGATTTGGCGGTATGGTGATATGCGGCGACCTGTGGAACAGATTCAACATCCACAACGAGATAGACTATAAGGCGCTGCTGACACACTTTGAGAAATTGCGCAAGACGATAGAATAATTTTAGGACTAACAACTAAATATAGGTATTAAGAACATGAGTGAGAAGAGCTCTTACATGGTATTCTCTGGAACAGCAACGAGATACCTGGCAGAAAGAATCTGCCAAAGTCTGGGTTGCCCGCTAGGACAGTTGCAAATCACAAAATTCTCGGATGGAGAGTTTGCTGTATCGTACGAGGAAAGTATTCGCGGACGCGATGTCTTCCTAGTGCAGAGCACATTCCCCAACAGCGACAATCTGATGGAACTGCTGCTGATGATCGACGCAGCAAAGCGTGCCTCGGCTCGTACCATCAATGCCGTTATCCCATACTTCGGATGGGCACGACAGGACCGCAAGGACAAGCCACGTGTTAGCATAGGTGCTAAGCTGGTGGCCGACCTGCTGAGTGCAGCCGGAGTGAACCGAGTGATTACAATGGACCTGCATGCAGACCAGATTCAGGGTTTCTTTGATGTACCAGTAGACCATCTGTATGCATCAAACGTGATTATCCCCTACCTGCAGTCGCTTAACCTCGACGACCTGGTGATCGCATCGCCCGACGTAGGTGGTTCGAAGCGTGCCAACACCTACGCCAAGTATCTGGGTTGCCCACTGGTGCTGTGCAACAAGACTCGCGCACGTGCCAACGTGGTAGCTACAATGCAGATTATCGGTGAGGTTGAGGGCAAGAACGTGGTGATTATCGACGATATGGTAGACACAGCAGGCACCATAACCAAGGCTGCTGACCTGATGAAGGAACACGGAGCCAAGACCGTACGTGCATGTGCCAGCCACTGCGTGATGAGCGGACCTGCAAGCGATCGTGTGCAGGAGTCGGCTCTCGAGGAGATAGTATTCACCGACTCTATCCCATACACACAGCGCTGCGCTAAGGTTAAACAGCTGAGCGTAGCCGACATGTTTGCCGAGGCAATCCGTCGAGTTATCGACAACAAGAGCATTAGCGACTTATACATCGTATAAATGACATACCGTAATGTTATCAGACTGGCAGCTGCAGGCATGGTGTTCTGCGCATGCCAGTCTGATTCGTATAAGATAAATGGCTGCGCCAGCCTGCTGAAGGATGGCGACACAATAACCTTGGCGCTTGAGGATAATCAGCACAAGATACTTGGACAGACGCTGATATCGGAGGGTACGTTTGCACTATCGGGAACCACCGACACCACAGTGTTCTGCCGAGCATATCTTAACAGCAATCCGCTAACGAGCGTGAGTTTCTTTTTGGAGCCAGGCAACATCACTATCGAGATGAACCCCTACCCCAAACAGTCGAGGGTGTCGGGTACGGTGATGAACAACGAGTGGCAGAAGCTGAACGACCAGGTGCAGACTCTAGGCGACAAACTGATAAAGCTGGCCGAGGCTTCGACCAGGACGGATGCTAAAAATCGGCGCCAGCTGCAATCGCAAGTTGACAGCTTGCACCGCGAGATATCAGGCTGCATAAAGAGCACAGCCCAACGCAACAAAGATAATGTGCTAGGAAAATATATCGAAGATAACTACAAAGAACCCGAGTTCAAATGAACCCGGGTTTCTTTTTTGTTATTAACAAGTGTGGTTAGGAAGTTCCAGCCACTTGAGGTAGCAGAAGTCCTGACGATGTGGCAGTGACTTGTGCTTAGGATACATACGAACAGCACTCTTGTACTGGCCAGACTGCTGTGGTGAGAGTGTTGCCTCGAAGGTATAGTTGTTGCCATCGTGGCCCACCATCTTGAGTGGCTCGATAGAGAAGATGCGCTCCTCGCCGTCCTTGTTTATGAAGACGTTAACCTTCTCGAGTGCTACAGCATCGTCGAGTCCCTGCTCGTTGATGACATAGCGCAGAGTGTACTTCTGGGCTGTCTCAATGCCAGCTGTAGGATAATCCCACTCGCAAGATACTACGTTGATAGCATCCCAACGCTCGGCAACGGTCTCCTTCCACTGAGCTAGCTCCTTAGCCAACTTGTTGTTGTCCTTAGAAAGTTCCTTGAAGCGCTTAGCCTCCTTGTTGTAGAACTTCTCGTAATAGTCGTCAAGCTGACGCTTCATGGTGTAGTGAGGAGCAATCTGAGCGA
>Ga0310695_10003770_pt1 | contig 29125 bp, 15 predicted proteins | sample RumenRJG_04DNA_FD_203882 | JGI IMG/M metagenome (GOLD analysis project Ga0310695, IMG submission 203882) | Bovine rumen microbial communities from Lethbridge, Alberta, Canada - RJG_04 (v2) (version 2) | ecosystem: Host-associated > Mammals > Digestive system > Stomach > Rumen | place: Canada...
CGCCTTCAACCCCACCTTCCCCAATCACCCCAATGCCGACGGCGGATGGGATGGGTATGGAGCTGCCTCACAAATCGACAATCCCAATGTGCTACTCAACGAAAAGAACGACACGAAAATGGGCAACCTCGCCCTCCATGCACGACTCACGTTGCAGTTGCTGAAAGAACTGGACTTCACCTTATTCGGAGGCTACACCTACAACAATACAGAGAACGGAATATCCACGGCAGGTGATGCCAGTCGCTCACAACTGCGCAGGGAATTCACCATGGGCAACGCCACACTGCGCTTCAACAAGTCGTGGAACAATCACACCCTGAAAGCGACAGGCCTCTTCGAACTCAACCACGAACTCTTACAGGGGTTCAACGTAGCTGTAGCAGAGATGTCCACCGGACTTGTGGGCTATGACAACCTGTCGGCCGGTTCTATCCGTCCGTGGGACGGCACAGCCTCGATGAAGGAGACATCGAAGATGGTATCTTTCATGGGCAAGGCTGAATACGACTATGCCGACCGATACAAGATGGGATTCACGCTGAGAGCCGACGGCTCGTCGAAGTTCGGTTCCAACAACCGCTGGGGCTACTTCCCCTCCGTATCTGCCTCATGGAACCTCCACAACGAACAATTCATGAAGTCCGTGGACTGGCTGAACGAGCTGACGCTAAGCTGCGGCTACGGACTTGCCGGCAACCAGGGCGCCATCGACAGTTACACTGCGATGCGGCTGCTCCGTCCAAATGGCATCGCTGCCACGGGCATCAAGCCCATAGCTACCTTCCAAGAACTGACGAACGCCAACCCCGACCTGAAATGGGAAGTGACACGCACCGTGAACCTCGGCATCAACACCAAAATGCTCAACGGACGACTGGTGTTCACCACCTCCATCTACAACACCAAGACCACCGATATGCTCTATCCCTATGCTGTGAGTGTACCGCCCTTCAAGTACCCCACGATGATGGCCAACCTCGGCAGCATGCGTAACACCGGTATCGAGTTCTCTATCGGCGGAACACTTATCGCCACCAAGGACATCTCGCTGAACATCAGCGCCAACCTGACATTCCAGAAAAACAAACTGGTGTCGCTCGGAGGCAACTATAAAGGCGAGGAGCTCTACGCTCCGACAGAGATTGCCATCGCCGGCGTGAACGGAGCGGGACTGCACGGCGACAACCAAATCACCTTCCAGGTCATCGGACAGCCACTCGGTGTTTTCATGCTTCCACATTCGGAAGGACTAGAGTTCTGGGAGGACGGAATCACCACCTACTACCTGACAGACGGAATGCGAAAGGTCCGCGGACAAGCCATTCCCAAAGCACTGATGGGTTCCAACATCTCCTTCCGCTACAAGGACTTCGATGTGGATATCCAAGTGAACGGCGCTTTCGGCCACAAAATCTACAACGGAACGAGCCTGCAGTATATCAACATCGGTTCACTGCCTTTCTACAACGTACTGGCAAAGGCTGCTGAGAAGAACATCTACGACCTGACCATCACCGACTACTGGTTGGAAAGCGGCGATTATGTCAACATCGACTACATCACACTTGGATGGAGAATACCGCTGAAAGAGAACAAAATCGTGAAGTCGATGCGTATGACATTGACGATGAACAACGTCGCCACTTTCACCCATTACAGCGGCCTGACACCTATGATCAACTCTTCCGACATCAACAGCACGGTGGGCGTGGACGACAAACGCACCTACCCTCTCTACCACACTTACACACTGGGCGTTTCTGTCAATTTCTAAATCCTTTCACGTTATGGCAACCAAGAAAACACTACTAACGATATGCGCCGCTGGCATACTCTGCTGCGGCTGCTCCGACTATTTGGAAGAAAACCCCGAGGGCATGCTGACCGAGGAACAAGCCTTCTGCAACTTGACCCAACTCAAGAACAACGCCCTGCTGTCAATCTACAACTATATCGGCGGTAACGCCAGCAGCCAAGGCCTCCAAGGAACCGACCGCGGAGTATATGACCTCAACTCGCTGACCACCGACGAGCAGATTATCCCCATCCGCAGTGGCGACTGGGAAGACGGCTACCTTTGGTACAGACTGTTCCAACACACTTGGGGCAGCGACGAGGAACCTTTCATCAACACATGGAACTACCTCTTCAAGGTCATTGTGATGACCAACGAGGGTATCGAACAGATGGAGAACTACAAGAAAGGCCATGCCGAGGAGAGCATGAAAGTGAATACCTACATCGCTGAACTACGTGCGCTGCGCGCCTTGTTCTATTTCTACGCAATGGACCTCTGGGGACGTGTGCCACTCATCACTAGCACCGGCATCAAGACGAGCGACATGACCCTCTCCGACCGCCGCACCACCTTCTTGTTCATCGTGAACGAGTTGCAGGAGGCACTCCCTTACCTCGAGCCCATTCAAAGTCCTATGCCGTCATCGGAATACTACGGACGCATCACATACCCTGTGGCAGTTTTCCTTCTGGCCAAACTCGCACTCAACGCCGAGGTCTATTACGACAATGACTGGACCGACGACAAACGTCCCGATGGAAAGGACATCTACTTCACGGTCAATGGCGAGAAAAAGAACGCCTGGCAAGCTACGGAGTCCTATTGCAAGCAACTTGACCGCTTTCATACCACGACGCTGTTATACAGCGCCAATTTCTCCGTCCACAACGAGACTTCGGTGGAGAACATCTTCACGATTCCTATGGACCCGACGATATACAGCAACCAATACGTCTATTTCTTCCGCTCACGTCATTTCAGCCAGGGCAATGTGCTGGGCGGGAAGTCGGAGAATGGCACCTGCGGAACCGTGACCGCCATCAAGGCTTTCGGTTACGGCACCGACCATGTGGATTACCGTTTCTATGATTGTTTCTATGCCGACACGGTGTATCAGAATGGGCAAATCGTTTATGATGAGGATGGCGTGACCCCACTGGTTTACCATCCATTAGCCATTACCCAATACGACCTCTCCGGTCTTGCTTACGAGAAGACGGCTGGAGCACGTATCAAGAAATACGCGCCAGACCCCACCGCCCGCATGGACAGCAAGCTGATCAACAACGACATCGTGCTTTTCCGCTACAGCGACGCGCTGCTCATGCGTGCCGAAGCCTTGGTGAGAATGGGTAATGGAGAACTCGCATATCCTTCTTTCTCTGAAGTCCGCAACCGCGGTACCTACTCTTTCGACACCATCCCGTCTGTCATCACGCTCGACATGATTTACAAAGAGCGTCTGCTGGAACTGATGTGGGAGGGATGGCGTCGCAACGACATGATTCGTTTCGGCACCTACAACACCGCTTACGACTTGAAAGATTACGCCGAACACGAGGCCGACGGACACACGATTGTCTTCCCCATCCCCACTGCACTTTTGCAGATGCACCCCGACTGGAAACAGAACCCTGGATATTGACACGCATCTTTCCTACATAACTTCTCTTGTATATCCAAATCAAATATAATCGATAATTATGAAAATCAAATACTTATTGCTCTGTTTCCTTTCCGCGCTCTCAATCACCGGCAAAGGGCAGACACTTCGCCTCGATGCGACACAGAAACACCAGTACATCACTGGATTCGGAGGTTTTGTGTGCTCACCGCAGTTCGGCTACAACCACATGAGTACGACAGAAATCAAGAAGGTGTGGGGACCGACAAGCACGGTGGGCTGCAACATCATGCGACTCTACATCCCCATCGGCAGGAACAGTTGGCAGCAGTCGCTGCAGACTGCCAAAACAGCCAAACAGATGGGACTCATCGTCTTCGCCTCGCCTTGGGGACAGCCTGCGGAGTGGAAAACCAACGGCACCTCGAACGCCAAGAACAGCGACGGGACGACGGGGTCGCTGAAACGCGAGAACTGGGCCGACTATGCCAAGTACCTTGAGGATTACGTACAGTACCTTCGTAAAAATGGTGTGGAACTCGATGCCATCTCCATCCAGAACGAGCCTGACTGGCCTGCTGAATACGCCGGCTGTCTGTGGAGCGCCTCCGAAATGGCAGAGTTCGTCAAGACTTACGGCAAGAGCATCAGTTGCAAGGTAATGGCGCCTGAGACACTTGCCGTGCGAGATGACTACGTAAACGCCTTGAACAAGAGCGATGTGCTTGATTGCTTCGACATCTACGGCGGACATCAGTACGGCGGCATACAGTCGGCATACAAGAACCTCATCAAGAAAGGCAAGGAGATATGGATGACGGAGTATCTCATCAACTGGAACGAGGGACAAGCCACATCACGCGCATTCGACTTCTCCAAAGACTTCTTCAATTTCTTCAGCGCCATCAATGTCTGCATGCTGGGCGACTTCAACGCATGGATTCACTATGCCGCCAAACGATTCTACGGCATGCTGGGCGACGGCCAGCAAGGCACATCGAATGGAACAGTGACCAAACGCGGCTACATTATGGCTCACTTCGCGCGGTTCGTCACTGGCATGACCCGTATCGACGCCACATTCAGCGGTGCAGCGCTTGAAGGTTCGGGGTATCTTTCACAAACCGGCGACACGGTTGTGGCTGTACTGGCCAACAAAGGTGATACGGACTGCACCCTGAATATCGACCTGCCGTTCTACACCACAACAGGAAAACTCTATACGACAGGGAAGTCGAGAAACTTCGCGGCAACCGATATCACGCTCGAACAAGAGACTTGCCGGCCCACTGCCAACATCCCTGCACAGAGCGTCGCCACGGTGCTCTTCGTCCGCAGCCGTGACAGGCAACCTTCCAACATGAAGGGCTCCGCCACCCACTTCAACCGACTCGACGACATGGAACCTACCAGAAGCGTCTTCGGAAGAACCTACAAATTGTCTGGCAAGAGCGTGACCTTCGACCACTCCAACCCGCTGATATCATCGAGAACCAACACCGCTGGCGGGTATTTGGCACTCAACGACCGCTACGACAAGTTGGTGATGCACATCAACAAGGTGACAAGCAGCATGAACTACACGGCCTCGGAAACCACCTTGTTGTATGTCAACGACAAGGGTGCCCTCTCCAGCCACAACTACGGAACAATGGATTTCAGCAGCAGAGAGAACATCGAACTCATCTTCGACCTCTCGCCTTCTACCCTTACCGACGGATGCAGAGGACTTGTGAGCCTGACCTGCAACAACTGGTCCTCGGTGCTCACCATCTCTTTCGGCGAAGTCTATCTGGGCAGCAATTATGCCGGAAAACTGAGCGGCGATTACGTGGAGGACGACAGTTACGTGATTGATTACACCAACGACCAGTCGTGCACCAGCATCGACATGACGGCGGTAAGCCAATTGCCATCCAGCCTGCCTTGGATGGAAGACAGCAACCGAATGGTTTATGTGTCTGAGAGCAGTGGTCTGACTGGCGACAACATTGTGACTGACGGCAAGTGCACCCGCCTGTCGTTGAGCGACACTGGTGGCGACTTCCACCCTGCCACCACAGTGACAGCCGACGAAGCGGAACTGACCCTAACCGACATCGGAGGGCTGAGAATGTTGGTGCTGCCTTTCGATGCCGACGTGTCTGAAGGCATCTTGGCCTACACATTCGACGCCGACCTGCACCTGCAACCCTGCAACACTATCACTGCCCACCAGCCTGTGCTTGTGGCTGGAGAGGGACGTGCCGTCTTCAGCGGAAGCGGTGAGGTGACTTATGTCAACAGTCCGCTTGATGCCACCCTGCGCGGCACTTATTGCACTACAACCCTTCACGCCGGCGATTATATACTGGCTCAGCAAGACGGACTGTGGGGACTGAAACGACTGACTGCACCCACCACACTTTTGCCTTTCGGTGCTTATGCCAACCTCTCGTCAACGGACGACTTCATTCCGCTCGACTTCGACCCAACAGCTATCAACCGCATCACAACCGACATACCTGAGGCTTCCGACACCTACAACCTGTCGGGACGGAAAACAACTGTCAACGAGCGCGGCATTGTCATCCAGAACGGAAAGAAGATGCTACGGAAATAATCCAACAAGAACGGCTATTACAGATTTTCGCGGCTGCCATCACGCAGCCGCGATTTTTTTTCCTCGTTTTTCTTGGTCGTTTATGAGATTTATTATAACTTTATACTCGATTTCAAAATGGTCATCATATCTATACATGACCACAGAATCAACCTTACATTAACCATTAAAATAAGTAGACTATTATGAACGACTATTTTGACAACTACATACCCGAATATGACCCCGAGGCCAGAGATGTCGGTGGCTACCACGACGACGGGTATGACGAAGAAGACGACCTCTTCACTGACGATGAAATCCGCGACCAAGAAACAGGCTTCTGCTCCCGCCCACCCAAAAAGCGCGGCCACAGACGTTGAGGAATACCTAGAATCTCCTAGCCCCTATGCGAAAAAAACAAGTATACAACTATCTGATTGACTACTTCAGCAGGGAGATGCCGGAGGTGGAGACGGAACTGCAATATGAGAACCATTTCCAACTGCTGGTGGCTGTCATCCTGTCGGCGCAATGCACGGACAAGCGGGTGAACATGGTGACACCTGCGTTGTTCGCAGCCTACCCTACCGCCGAAGCGATGGCAAAAGCCACTACAGACGACTTGCTGCACTTTATTCATTCCGTGAGTTATCCCAACAGCAAGGCAGAACACATCCTCGGCGCCGCCAAAATCGTGGCCGAAGAATATGGTGGTGAAGTGCCCTCCGACATGGACCTGCTGATGCGACTTCCCGGTGTGGGCAGGAAAACGGCCAACGTGGTGCAGGCTGTGGCATTCGGCAAGGCCGCCATGGCGGTCGATACCCACATCTTCCGCGTGAGCCACCGCCTTGGACTGGTGACCAAACGCCACACCACTCCCTACAGCGTGGAAATGGAACTCGCCAAGAACTTCCCGCCTGAAATCATCCCCAAAGCCCACCACTGGCTGTTGCTCCACGGCCGATACGTATGCACAGCTCGAAATCCCAAGTGCGCAAAATGCGGCATCGCTGAGGTCTGCAAAAAGATTTTATGATTATTTAATGAGATACATTTTGTTATTTGGCAAGAAAAAGATTAAATTTGCAAATCGTAAGTGGGAGATTTACGCAGACAACAGACCTGCGTACCCAGTAAAACACCACAGGCAAGATGCCTGTATACCTTGTTGATTATCGCGGGCGAATGCCTGCGTACCAGTAAAAACACCGCGGGCATGATGCCTGTGCACTCTTGTTTGTCCAACCAATGGACTCTTTTTGGAACAAAAAAATAACCATTTAGAAACAAATAACAAACATTCAAAAAACAGAAAAGATTTATGAATATCAACGATTACAACTTTGCCGGCAAAAAGGCAATCGTACGCGTGGATTTCAATGTCCCCATCCAGAACGGTAAAATCACAGACGACACTCGTATTCGTGGCGCAGTTCCAACACTTAAGCTGATTCTCGAGAAAGGCGGCGCTCTCATCATCATGTCGCACATGGGCAAGCCCAAAGGCAAGGTGAAACCTGAACTCTCTCTGAAGCAGATTGTTCCTGCCGTTAGCGAGGCTCTTGGTGTTCCCGTACAGTTTGCTGACGACTGCCAGAAGGCAGACGCACAGGCTGCTGCCCTGAAGCCAGGTGAGGTGCTTCTCTTAGAGAACCTTCGCTACTATCCCGAAGAGGAAGGCAAGCCCGTAGGCGTGGAGAAAGGCACACCCGAGTACGACGAGGCTAAGAAGGCCATGAAAGCCAGCCAGAAAGAGTTCGCCAAGAAATTGGCCTCTTACGCTGACTGCTGGGTGATGGACGCTTTCGGTACAGCTCACCGCAAGCACGCTTCCACAGCCGTCATTGCCGACTATTTCGACAAGAACGACGTGATGCTTGGCCTCCTGATGGAGAAAGAGGTTCAGGCTGTTGACAACGTGCTCAACAACATCAAGCGTCCTTTCGTTGCCATCATGGGTGGTTCTAAGGTTTCCACCAAGATCGGTATCATCGAGAACCTGCTTGGCAAAGTTGACAAGCTCATCCTCTGCGGAGGTATGACTTATACATTCATGAAGGCTCATGGCGGTGAGATTGGTAACTCCATCGTTGAGCTCGACAAGCTGGATGTAGCTCTTGGCGTAGAGAAGATGGCCAAGGAGAATGGTGTAGAGCTCGTGCTCGGCGAGGATTCCGTATGCTGCACAGGCTACGACTTCTCCACATTCTCAGTGAAGCCAGGCGCAGAAATCAAGACATTCCCCTCCAACGCCATCGAAGCTGGTTGGGACGGTCTTGACATAGGTCCAATCAGCCGCGAAAAGTTTGCCAAGGCTATCGAAGGCGCAAAGACCATCCTTTGGAACGGTCCTGCAGGCTGCTTCGAGTGCGAGGAGTTCACCGCTGGTTCACGTGCTGTGGGCGAGGCTGTGGCTAAGGCAACTGAAGAGGGTGCTTTCTCTCTCATCGGTGGTGGTGATTCTGTAGCATGTGTCAACAAGTTCGGTCTTGCCGACAAGGTGAGCTACATCTCCACTGGTGGTGGCGCTCTGCTCGAGGCTATCGAAGGCAAAGTGCTCCCAGGTATTGCCGCAGTTCAAGGTTAAAACCAGTAATCCCGGGCCATTCGGCTCCTGAACAATAGAACGGGGGTGCGCCTCGAAATCAGGCGCACCCCCATTTGATATTTAACAAATTATTAGATTAGTAAGACCTCAGCGCATTGCGCACGCAAAAAAAAGGCCATTCCCAGAATGGACAACAACTCTCCTTTCATCCCTAAAATGAAAAGAATCTTATTCGCAGCACTCCTGCCCCTGCTCTTGCTGACAGGCAACACTGGCTGCAACCATCCGCGTCCTGCTGCCGCCAACGACAGCATCGACAGTCTTAGTCTTCGTATGGGACTTCTTCCCACACTCGACTGCCTGCCTTTCTACGTAGCTGAAGAGAAAGGCATTTTCGACACTTTAGGCCTCGACATCCGTCTCATCACCTACAGTTGCGCCATGAACTGCGACACCGCTTTCTTGCGACATCACCTCGACTGCTCGGTCAGCGACATCGTGAAAGCACAGGTATGGAATGTGGAAAACGACAGCGTACGAGCCTTGATGACTACCAATCTGCGCCTTTTCCTGCTCACCTCACGACAGGCGCGCATCATGAACACTGAAAGCATCAAAGAGAAGATTCTCGCCATCACACGCAACTCTGTGTGCGATATGACTCTCGACAACATATCACGAAGCGTGAAACTCGGTTCTGACGAAGTGAACAAACCCCAAATCAACGACTTCGACCTCCGTATGAGCATGTTGGTGCAGAACCAATACGACGGTGCACTGCTGCCCGAGCCCTACGCCAGCATGGCACAGCAACGAGGCGCACGTCGTGTGAGCGACAGCAACCTTTTCTGCAAAGGCTTATCGCTGGTGGTTGCCCATCTCACCACCATCGACCGCCGTCGGAGCGACCTCGAACTGTTGGTGAAAGCATACAACATCGCTGTTGACAGCATCAACGCCAGCATCGACAAGGGACTAGGCCGCCAAATCATCCTGTCATTGCCCGTCAACGGATTGGAGAGCGACACCACTTTGCAACTCAGCCGTTTCAGCCATGCCTCTCTGCCCAGCGACTCTTCACTCACCGCAGCACGCACTTGGGCCACAGGACGTCGGTTGATTCCCGCCAAGAAAGCTCCCGCACAACTGCTCGACAGCACCTTCGTAAAAGTCCACCATAATCCCTAGAAAATCTAGAATATCTAGAGCATCTAGAAAATCTAGAGCATCTAGAAAATAAAAAAAGCGCACACCTTTATAAAAAGAAAGAAAAATGCAAACAACAGCACTAATATCAGGACACCAACTACTTGAAGCGTTCGACGAGATGAGCATCAAACTTAACGGGCTCAACAACTGGGCACTCAGCCAAGCATTCGACGAGCTCAACCACACTTATACCATGATGCTCGAATACATACGTCGTGGTCAGAACGACCCGATGAACAACAAACTCTACACCCAGGTAATCCAACAGGCACATGCCCTCAACGACCGCATCACCCGTCAGGAACGTCTCAACAACCCGAAATACGAACCTTACAAGAACAAACTCCAGAATCTGAACCCTTCAGTGACGCTGACGAACATGTTTATCGCCCTTGAAAGCTACTGGGAACAGAAAAAACGGGGTTTTATCAGCGACAGCCAGCGCGACGACCAAGGACGACAACACGACACGAATCTCTGCAACCTGTTCACTCTGATATGGACTTCAGGGGCTTGGAGCAAGTCGGAGGCCGAGCAAGCTTCCGAACTTATCTATAGCGACAAGATTGACCCAACAGACAAAGCATTGGTTATCAGTGCTGTGACATTGTCTGTCATAGAATATTTCGATGAGCGGAAACTGATGTTGCTCTTCGATGCCTACCTCAGCAGCAACGACATTGTTTGCCAAAGGGCACTTGTCGGCCTGCTTTTGTCACTCATCCGCCACAACGACCGTCTCGGCGACTACAGCGAGGTCTGCTCACGGCTTTCGCTCTACTGCGAGAACCCTGAATTCATCAACAATGCCTACGATATCTTCTCACAACTTCAGAACAGCCTCGACACCGACAAAGTGAACGAGCGCATGAGAAACGAGATTATCCCCAATATCCTCAAAAGCCACAACTTCAGACGAACACCTATCGGTTTCGAGGAGATAGACGACATGCTCATGGGCAAGGACGAGAAACTCAGTTTTGAAGAGAAGAAGAAGCGTGACGAGAACGAGGATAGACTGCGCGAGCAACTCACCGAGATGGCACAACTGCAAATGGATGGTGCTGATGTCTATCTCAACACCTTCTCACACTTGAAGAACACCCCTTTCTTCAGCGACATCGCCCACTGGTTCACTCCTTTCTCGATGGACCACCCATCGGTGGCACACTCTAAACTGGCCACCAACAGCCAACTGCCTAAGGTCCTGTCGCTGTTCCTTCAGGCTCCTGTGCTCTGCGACAGCGATAAATACTCGTTCTGTTTCATCCTCGACACCCTCCCCGACAATTCTCAAGAGCTGATGGCCAAGCAGTTGGGAATGAACATCGACCAAGACGACATGAACCAGTTGATGGAGGGAGGCAAGGCGCAAAAGACCAAACCATCCGACATCAGCCGTGCCTACATCCAAGACTTGTTCCGCTTCTTCAATGTGTTCAGTGGCTATACCTGTCCATGGAATCCCTTCAAGACCATCAAGAGTTTCTCACCTATACGGTTCAGCGTGCTGTCGGAACTGACACACCACTCCGAAGCCTTACAGAAACTGGGTGACCTGATGATGAAGAAAGAACAATACGAAGAGGCGCGCGATATCTACCTCTATCTCGACCCCAAGGAACGAGAGGACGACATCGACCTGATACAACGTCTGGCCTTCTGCTGCCACAAACTGATGGACACACGTTCTACCGAGTATTATGAGATGGCCAACCGGCTGAGGCCAAACTCCGTATGGACACTCACCCACTACGCCCAGATGGCTTTTGCACTCGGGGATTTCGACAAAGCAGCTCAGTGCTACAACAACCTGTTGGACATCGACCCCGAGAACGTGAAATACATCACCAGAAAGGCCAGGTGCCACATCTGTTTGGAGGAATACGACGAAGCATTGCCTTTGCTCTTCAAGGCGGCCTACATCGACGAAGCGAATCTCAACACCCTACGCTCCATCGCGTGGTGCCTTATCATGCAGGGTGACTATGCCAAAGCTGAGGAATACCTAAGGAAAATAGGTGATGAACAGCACAATTACAACGACTTGCTGAACCTTGGTCATTGCCTCTACGCCCAAGGGCTGATACAAGAGGCTTTCACCGCCTACCGACGAGGCCATGAACTGAGCCAGCAGAATGAGAATGGACACAACGACTTCGTCACTGACTTCAAGCGCGACTACAAGACTTTGAGGCTTCAAGGAAAAGGCAACCACACGTCCATGACGCTGATGCTCGACGCCATCTGCGATGTGCCGCCCGTCAGCTGAATCCCAACCACCCACGATGAACTCCACATTACCACTCATACGCCACCGCGCCCTGCTCCAGCAGGAATACGAGGCAGAGAAAGCTGAATACAAGGAACAAAGCGAGCGCATGGGCCTGCAGGCCCGTGTGCGCCGTGGCTTATGCTGGTATCCCATCCATAGCGGGCGCAGTTACTACAACTCGCTCAATCAACTGGTGGTGGAGGTCGAAAAAAGCGATTACGACGAGGACGACGACACCTGTCTGTTCGAATACGGCAAACCCGTCTGCTTTTTCCGTTTAGGAAACGATGGCAAAAGCCACTACCTGAGCCACCGCTGCACGGTGAGCCGTGTGGAGGACAACCGCCGCATGATTGTGGTACTACCGGGGGCACAAGCCTTAATCGACGTGCAGAATAGCGAGAATTTGGGCGTACAACTTTATTTCGACGAGACAAGCTACCGCACCATGTTCCATGCCCTGGACGATGCCATCAATGCCAAGAACAACCGGTTAGCAGAACTGCGCGACATCTTCGCGGGGAACCGGAAACCCGAGAAATTCACCTTCCAGCCTCTGGCCTTTCCCTGGCTCAATCCCACTCAGGAACAAGCCGTGAACGAAGTGCTGATGGCCAAGGACGTGTCGATTGTGCATGGACCTCCAGGTACTGGCAAGACCACCACCTTGGTTGAAGCCATCTACGAGACCCTACGACGCGAGACACAGGTGTTGGTCTGTGCGCAAAGCAATATGGCGGTGGACTGGATAAGCGAGAAACTAGTGGACCATGGCGTACCCGTCCTACGCATCGGTAACCCCTCACGTGTAAACGACAAGATGCTCTCGTTCACCTACGAGCGCCGTTTCGAAAGTCATCCCGACTACCCTACCCTATGGAGCATCCGTCAAGCCATGCGCCAAATCAGGGAACAGAAGAAGAAAGGCGATTCCATTCACGAAAAAATATCGCGTCTGCGCGACCGAGCCACTGATTTGGAGATGCGCATCAACGCCAGTCTGTTCAGCGAGGCGCGCGTGGTGGCATGTACCTTGGTCGGTTCTGCCAACAAGGTGCTGGTTGGACATAAGTTCTCCACCCTCTTCATCGACGAGGCGGCACAAGCACTTGAGGCCGCTTCGTGGATAGCCCTGCGGCGAGCCAACCGCATCGTTCTTGCAGGCGACCACCAACAACTACCTCCCACCATCAAATGCTTCGAGGCGGAACGACAAGGCCTTGCCGAGACCATGATGGAACGCATCGTGAAGAACGTACCGGAATGTGTGACACTGCTCAAAGTGCAATACCGCATGAACGACACCATTATGCAGTTCTCATCAGACTGGTTCTACGGCGGACAGGTGAAGAGCGCTCCCAACGTGAAGCACCGAGGAATACTTGACCTCGACATCCCCATGGAATGGATCGACACCTCGGAACAGTCCGAACAGTCCGAACAGTCCGAATGGTCCAACCAATCCGACCAATCCAATCAATCCGACCAATCCAATCAGTCTGACCAATCCAATCAGTCTGACCAGTCACAACAATCCGACAATCCTTCTTTCGAGGAACAAGTCCTGGGGCATACTCACTCCAAAATCAACAAGGCGGAAGCCTTACTTACCCTCACCACTCTCAAGAACTACATCACGAAAATAGGCAAGGAACGCTTCATCCAAGAGCGCATGGACGTGGGTGTCATCAGCCCTTATAAGGCACAGACGCAGTACCTTCGCTCACTCATCAAACACGACGCCATGCTCCGCCCCTTGCGCCGACATATCAGTGTGGATTCCATCGACGGTTTTCAAGGTCAGGAACGCGACATCATCGTCATCAGTTTGGTGCGCTCCAACGAGCGAGGCGACATCGGTTTCCTGTCCGACCTCCGACGTATGAACGTAGCCATCACTCGTGCACGTATGAAACTCATCATCATCGGCAATGCCGAGACTCTTGGTCGCCATAAGTTCTACCGCCAACTGCACGAATACGTCGTGAAACTGCATGACGAGACGATGAAGAATTAAGTCTAATTGCCTAAACATAAGGAAATTCAGTAAGTAAACTGTAAAATAGTAGTTTTTATTTTGTTCTATACTTGATTATTCGTAACTTTGTTTGAGAATAAACAAACAACCACACCCTACCTCTTGCCAAACAGTGTAAAGAAGCAAAACAAGATATAATCATCCAGCCTTTGTCCATCCCTAATGAGACGACCATCAATTCCACTCAGATATCTGCTTCTTTCAGCAGCTTTTTTGTGTTCCGTTCTCTCTTTTTGCGAACCAACGAGAAAAGAACGGCTATACAAAACCCTTGACTCACTATTGGTGGTCCAACCTGAAATCACAAAAGAGAAAGAAGACAAGATTAATTTCGTGCGTGAGTCACTGAAACGTCCCAACATCAGCGATGACAACCGGTATCAAATCTATCAGCGATTGTTCGACGAGTATTTGGCTTTTCGCTTCGATTCTGCCTACAAGTGCATTGAGGAATGTATTGATATACAACAGAAAAAAGGAGATGTCCAACAACTGCAATACTGCCAGTTGCGCTTGTCGCATATCCTTGCTGTGACTGGTTTGTTCAACAAAACGCGGGAACTGTTGGAAGGAATAGACGTGAACTTGCTGAACGACAACAACGTGGCTGAATACTACAATGCCAAGCAAGAGTTTTTCCTCTTCCAATCGGAACAAGCGATTTTCACGCCATATTTCGAGACCTATCTGGACAGCGCCATCCTCTATCGCGAGAAACTGCTCTCACTGAAGAATCTCGACAGATACACAGAAGTCTTCACCCGTGCCACTTTCATAGGCGAGAAAGGAGACTTGCAACAAGCCATCCAACTTCTCGAACGCTATCTCCCCGAGGAAAAAGACAGTCGACACTACTCCATCATCACATCCACACTCGCATACCTATACGGAAAAAAAGGTAACACAGAGTCGCAGGAGGAATACCTCATCCTTTCTGCCATCAGCGACGTGAAGAACGCCATACGTGAGAACAACTCCTTGCGTGAACTTGCCGCATTGTTGATGAAACAAGGAAAAACCGACAAAGCCTTCCGCTATCTGCAGGCCAGCAGCGAGGATGCCACTTTCTACGGCACACGACTGAGAAACATGCAGAGCGCACAGTTAGGTCCCAATATCGTCAGCGCTTATAATGAGGTACTCGAGCGTTCACGACGCATCACATGGGCATTGCTCTTTGCCATCTCCCTTGTGGCTTTGTCGCTTGGAATCAGCCGCATCTTCCGTTCCCGACTCATCCGGAAGTTGAAAGAAGCAGACCAGCAAAACAAGGAAATCAACGAGAAGCTCAGCCAAGCCAATGCACAACTATCCACCCTCAACAACAGTCTCAACACCGCCAACGATGAATTAGCACAGTTGGGCCGTGTGAAAGAGGAATATATCGCCCGGCTGTTTGAGGTGGGCAGCACCTTCATCTGCAAGGCCGACGAACGCAACAAAAAACTCAACCGTTTGATTCGCAACCACAAAATAGAGGAATTATATAAGGAAATCAGGGACACGGATTATCTGAACCAAATATCAGAGAATTATCTGAAACAATTCGACTTGGCTTTCCTCAATATATGCCCAAATTTCGTCTGCGAGGTCAACAAGTTGTTGACATCCGACAATCAATTCGAGTTGCGCAAGGACTCTCTGACCACAGAACTACGTATTCTCGCCCTTCTACGCCTCGGCATCAACAACAACCAGAAGATTGCTGAGATATTGAACTCTAGCATCACCACCATTTATACCTACCGTTCGAAAATGAAGGCACGAGCCATCAACAAAGACACATTTGAAGCTGATGTTGCCTCTATATGACATAGAGAACCCCATGAAAGGATTTTGATTTTATAGTATTAAGTCTTAAATAATATTACTGATAATCAACTGATTACATTTTTATTGATTTAGATTTTTCTTTGACAGTCTTGTATCGTCTGGTTTGCCGCTATACTTTTGCAAGCGAAAACCTCATGCAGGGATGAATTTAGAAATGAAATGTGTTTTTCACGTTCTGTATCGTTGATTCCTTTGCATTGGTATTTCTTCCCTTCAATCAACTTAACGAGAAGATAACGATGAAAAAGGCTTGTGCTAAACGACTGATGACCCTCTGTGCCATTCTGGCACTGGGCATGGCGGTGTGCCAATCGAAACCGCTCAAGGTCAGTTCTCCTGACGGTAAACTGAATGTCGAAGTGGGATTGGAAAACAACCAACCCTTCTACAGTGTGGATTACCAGGGTGAGCGCATCATTTCCAAGTCACATCTGGGCTATATGATGAACGATGGTACGTTGGGCGCCAACTGCAAGATAATTGGCAACTCACGCGACCAGCATGATGAGACATGGAACCAAATCTGGGGGGAGGACGAAACCGTCAGGAATTATTATAACGAACTGTCTGTCAGTTTTCAAGAGAAGACAGGCATCAAGATGAGAATGACGGTGGTCTTCCGTGTGTTCAACGACGGAGTTGGCTTCAGATACATTCTGCCCGACACAAGGCAAGGTAAAGAGTATTGTATTCAGGAAGAATTAACCGAAATCACCTTGGCACACGATGCCAAGGCTTGGTCGATTCCTTCCAACCACACCGAGTACTTCGAAGGCATTTACACCAAAGAACTGCTGAGCCAAAAAGACACTGTCTGCACACCACTCACCATCGAGTATGCCGACAACCTTTTCCTAGCCATCCATGAGGCTGCGCTGGAAGACTATGCCAGCATCAACCTCACACCACGTACATCTTCTATAGGAGTGAAACTGCTCACAGCCCTCACGCCCTGGCAAAACGGTGTGAAAGTCTATGCGAAAGGAGAATTGAAAAGCCCCTGGCGCACCATCATCTTCGGACAGTGCGCCGGCGACTTGATTACCTCACGCTTGATGCTCAACCTGAACGAACCCTGCAGGATTGACGACACCTCTTGGATAGAACCTGGACGCTATATCGGCATCTGGTGGAGCATCCACAAGAAAGCCAACACATGGGAGATGGGGCCCAATCACGGCGCCACCACCGAAAACGTGAAACGCTATATGGACTTCGCAGCCCGCCATGGTTTCAGTGGCGTGTTGGCTGAAGGATGGAACACTGGTTGGGGTGAAGGCGAGAAAGTCAGCTACCTGAAGTGCTATCCCGACTTCAACCTTGAGGAGGTTTGCCGTTACGGACTCGAGAAAGGCGTCCGTTTCATCGGACACACAGAGACCTGGGGCAACGCACGCCTGCTGGAAAGCCAAATGGAGGAAGCCTTCGCCTGGTATGAGCGACTGGGTATACGTGCGGTGAAAACGGGTTATGTAGGGCACCTGTTCGACGGAAAGGAACTGGCAAAGTCGCAATACGGCATCCGACATTACCGAAAGGTGATTGAGACCGCTGCCAAACACCACATCATGATTGACAACCACGAACCTGCCATGCCGACTGGCATACAGAGGACGCTGCCCAACCTGATGACCCAAGAGGGTGTTCGTGGCCAGGAATACAACGCATGGGACATCAAAGGAGGAAATCCTCCTGCCCACACCGTGACACTGCCTTTCACACGATGCCTGGCGGGACCCACCGATTTCACGCCTGCCATCTTCAACTTCTCGGAAGTCGTGAAAGGCACTCACCCCCACTCCACCCTCGCCAAGCAACTCGGTGAGTTCGTCATCATCTACAGTCCGTTGCAGATGGCGGCCGATGCCATCGAGAACTACGAAGGACAACCCGCACTGACATTCATAGAAAGTTGCCCGACAACCTGGAGCAAGACATTGGTACCCAACGGCGTTATCAGTGAGTACGTGACAATGGCCCGCAAGGAACGCGGAGGCGACAGGTGGTTCATCGGCAGCATCACCAACGAACAGGCACGCCGACTCGACATCAACCTCGACTTCCTCGACGAAGGCGACACCTATCGCGCCATCATCTACGAGGACGGACCCGATGCCGATTTCCAAACCAATCCCTACTCAATGACCATACGTCAACTGGAAGTGGACAAGAACACCACAATCCACCTCAACCTCGCCCGCAGCGGCGGTGCTGCCATTCGGATTGAGAAATGCCAGTAAAGGAAAGTGATTCGAAAAACGGACAAACCGCCAACACAATCCTAACGTCCCATTTAACTTCCTTGAGCGAAGCGAATTAACTTCCCATTAAAATAGTAACAATTCATATTAATCACTAACTTAAACTAAAAGAAGGATGAAAAAAACGCAAAACCTTATCTGCCGCATGCTGATGCTATGCGCAGTTGCATTCTTCTCCATGAACGTCATGGCGCAGACCACCATCAGTGGTCATGTGAAAGACGACATGGGTGAAGACCTCATCGGAGCCTACGTCACTGTGAAAGGCACCCAGAGCGGCGCCGTCACAGACATTGACGGAAACTTCAAAGTAGAGTGCAAGGCCGGTGCAACACTGGTCTTCAGCTACATCGGCTTCGTGCCTCAGGAACTCAAAGCCACCAACGGCATGGAGGTGACACTCCATGAGGACGTCGCACAATTGGAAGACGTGGTTGTCGTCGGTTACGGTTCCTTGGCCAAGAAAGAGATTTCAAGCTCTGTGGTACAGGTCAACAAAGAACAGTTCAACCAAGGCGCTGCTACCGATGCAATGGCATTGGTGGCTGGTAAAGTGCCTGGTCTGAACGTTGCCTCAACCGCCGATGCCAACCCTAACTCGATGACCGATATCCAAATCCGCGGTGCTGGTTCACTGACCGCATCAAACGGACCACTGATTGTCATCGACGGTATCGCTGGTGGTGACCTCCGCAACATCTCCACTCAGGATGTGGAGAGCATCACCGTGTTGAAGGACGCTGGTTCGGCTGCCATCTACGGTACACGAGGTGCCAATGGTGTGATTCTCGTCACCACCAAGAAAGGCAGTGGCGCACAAGGGGTTACCACCGTGACTTACGACAGTTACGTCGCCCTCAATTTCCAGAAATCCAAACCCGACATCCTCTCCACCGATGAGTTCCGCCGCTCACGCCGTGGACAGGACTATGGCGGCGACACCGACTGGTGGGACGAAATCACCCGCCCGGTCAGCTACAGCCACAATCAGTACATCTCCATCGACAACACTTCAAAGAATGGTTTCTTCACCGCCTCGCTCAACTATAAGAAAGGCAATGGTCTTGACATCGTCAGCGGACGTGAGGAATACGGTGGACGCTTCGTAGGTGAACAGCGCGTGCTCAACAACCGTGTGCAGTTCAACACCTCGCTCTCTGGCCGTAAGGTGCATGAGAAATGGGGCAGCGACGGCCTGTTCGACACAGCACTGACCATGAACCCCACCCTCCCCGTGAAGAATGAGGACGGCACTTACTACCAGCCTGAATCTCCTTCTGGCATCCACAACCCTGTGAACGACCTGAAAGAGAACGTGAGCAATGGTGACCGCATCTACCTCCTTGGAAACGCCGACGTGAAAGTGAACATCCTCTCTACTGAAAATCACTACCTCAACACCTCGGTGAGCTACGCACTCCAATACAACGACTTGAAGTCGAACTTCTACACACCCACCACTTCAAGCGAGAGTTATTGGCAAGGCTATGCTGGACATGCCAACATCAACTACCAGAAATGGTGGACCAACCGTCTGGAATGGCTCGCCAACTACACGCTCACCCTTGAGGACCATGAACTGAAAGCCGTTTTGGGCTACAGCTGGGAGCGTAGCAACTGGGAACAGAGTGGTTCTGAGAACTTTGATTTCGTCTATGACAACCTCAGTTATCATGGCATCAGCAACGGTTCCTACCTGACTGATGGCAAAGCTCGCATTTGGGCTGGCCGCAGCGAATCCACACTGATCGGTTTCTTCGGACGCGTCAACTATAACTTCAAGGACATGGTCTTCGTCGCCGCTTCTTTGCGCCGTGAGGGAAGCACCAAGTTCGGTAAGAACAAGAAATGGGGTAACTTCCCCTCCATCTCAGCAGCATGGGAAATCACAAAGACACCATTCGCTGAACCTCTCACAAGCGTGTTCCAGAGCCTGAAACCACGCATCTCCTACGGTGTGACCGGTCGTTCTGATTTCGATGCTTATCGCTCTCTTGCCACCTACAGTGGCTACGGTGCCTACTACATCGACGGAAATTGGGTAAACGGATACGCGCCATCACTCAATGGAAACAACGACTTGGCTTGGGAGAAATCCACTGCCTTCAACGTAGGTCTTGACTTCGTGGCACTTGAAGGACGCTTGCGCGGTAGTGCGGAATACTTCGACCGCCGCTCCAAAGACCTGCTTTACAACTACACGGCTCCACAACCACCATTTATCTACCCCAACATCCTCGTGAACGTGGGTACAACCAAGAACACTGGTTTCGAAGTGAGTCTTGAATACGATGTCCTCGCCAAGAAAGACCTGAAATGGACCACTGGCGTCAATTGGAGTGTCGGCACCACAAAACTCGCCAAACTCTCAAGCGATGTCTATCAGATGGCATACCTCGACCTCTATCAGAAACCTGGTCTTGGCACAAGCGAGTATTTCTTCCGCGTGCAAGAAGGTGGAAAGATGGGACAGTTCTACGGATATGAGCACGCTGGCATCGACGAGAACGGACTCCTGCTCGTCTATGACAACGACGGAAACGCACAGCCTGCATCAGTGGCCGACGCTTCATGGAAACGCAACATCGGCAACGGAGCTCCTAAGCATTTCCTCAACTGGAACAACTACTTCCGCTACAAGAACTGGGATTTGAACATGCTCTGGCGTGGCGCGCTCGGATACAAAATCTTCAATATGCGCAAGTACGGCATGGGACTCCAGGGATGCGGCACTGACAACGTGCTGACCTCTGCCTACACCGACTATCCAGACGTGAAGGCTGGAGGTAGCGTCATCAGCAGTTTCTTCCTCGAGAACGGAAGTTACTTCAAACTCGACAACGTCACCGTGGGCTACAACTTCTCGCCCAAGAAACGTGATATCGTGGAAAGCCTCCGAGTGTTCCTCACAGCCAAGAACCTGCTCACCATCACTGGCTACGACGGCAACAACCCATCTATCGTCACATCCACTGGCATCACTCCTGGAGTGGATTCCAACAGCGCATACCCACAGGCCACACAAGTCAGCCTCGGCGTCACACTGCGATTCCATTAATAACCACTGTGAATGCCTAATGAAAGAACGAAATTAAAAACCTACTAATAGAACCATATCATTATGAAAGCAATCAAATATAGCATCATAGCAGTGGCAATGGGACTCGGACTCTCGGCTTGCACCGACCTCGACGAGAAGGTTTACGATCGTATCGACGCGAGCGTCTATTACCAGAACGAAGCCAGCGTGAAGGGAGCTGTGGCTGCCATCTACAACCAGACATCGTCCACACTTGCCGGCGAACATTTCTTCCACCTCTCTGAATACCCTGCTGACCAAATCACATGGCGCGCATGGAACGGCGGCCTCTGGGGTTGGGACGAAGCAGAGAAAATCGTGCTCTCATGGCACAACTGGACCGAGGAGTCCAAGATTGTGCGCGACGCATGGTCCAACGCATGGACGGCCATCGGACTGGCCAACCAGTTGCTGGGCGACCTTGAAGAACTAGATGCATCCAGCCTCGGCATGACCGATGCAGCACTGGCTCAATATGTGGCTGAGGTGCGCACCATACGCGCTTGGAACTACTACTGCCTCTTTGAACTGTGGGGAGGAGCGCTCCCACTGAACACCGCTGTGACAAGCGAAGTGCCAGGAACAGCCGACCCCGACTGGAACACTTCTTGCAAGAAAATATTCGACTTCATCGCCACTGAACTCGACGAAAGTTGCGCAGCGCTGGGCAAGGATGACGCCAACCACGCACTGGTCAACCGTGCCAACCAAGGCATGAACAGAATGCTCAAGGCCCGTCTGCTGCTCAATGCAGAACTCTTCATCGGTGAAAACAAATACGATGAATGCGAGGCTTTGTCAAAGGAAATCATCAACGGCAACTACGGCACTTACGGACTTGCCGAGAACTGGCGCGACATCTTCTCCATCAACAATACCAGCTGCCCCGAAGTGGTATTCGCACTGGCTGCCGAAGATGGCATAGGTGCCACCAACGCGCTCTGCAACGTGCGCACCATGGTGATGATGCCCTACAACTACAATGTCTATTGCAACAACATGGACCTCTACGGTGGCATCGGAGCATGGAACTGCGTCTGCCTCACACCATCCTACGACAACACCGGCACCGTGCAGCCTTTAGGCGGAAGTGATGGTGCCAAGAGCTTCCTCTCTGACTATGGCGACAAGTTGGGCGCACCATACGAGCGCTTCGACGACCGCGACATCCGCAAACAGAACTACACATTCGACGCCGCTTCTGGTACACACGGTCCTGGTATGTTCCTCAAAGGCACCATACGCGCCAACTACGGTACCGGTGATGTGCTGAAAGCCGACGCCGACCGCGACGGACAAGACCTTGTGTATGTTGACCAAATAGGTACATTCATGAACCTGGGACGCACGCTTGAACCCGTGATGAGTCCGCGATGGGGAGAGACCAACTCTGGTATACGCATGATGAAGTACCCGCTCTATCCTGCTGAGTCGGGAAGCGGTTTCAAGGACATCGACGACGTGCAGTTCCGTCTGGCTGAAGTGTACTACAATATCGCTGAATGCGAGATGCGAAAGGGCAACAGTGGAGAAGCCAAGAAATATGTGGATGCCGTACGCAAACGCTATTACAAAAACACCGACGCTCTCTCGGTTCCAGGACCAGGATTCTCAGAGTTCAACATGGACTGGATGCTCTCTGAATGGGGCAAGGAGTACCTGTGTGAAGGCAACCGCCGACGCACCGACCTGCGTCGTTTCGACAAGTTCACACAAGGAACATGGTGGTTCTGGGGAAGAGCCACAGAGGACGGAGTGAACCTGCCCGCCAAGCGCGACAGAAAGTACGAATGGTATCCGCTGCCTGCTACGGCTATAGCAGTGAACCCAGGTCTGATACAGAATCCCGCTTACCAATCCAAATAATCGGCTGGCTTAACTCCCTAATTAACTCCATTTTATAACTTCCGAAACTTTAGTAAAAGTATTATTCTATCATTCGGGAAAATTATAATCCAATTAATAAATCAGAACATTATGAAGAAAAATATATTATGGGTCTTGGCGCTGTTGTTTCCTTTCCTTGGATTCATGAGCAGTTGCTCAAGCGATGATGACATCGTGTTCGACCACGAACGCCAGCAGTTCGAGACAAGGGCCGACCGCATCCTTCTGGAGTTCATCGCTCCTTTCGGCACCTCCGTTGACGAGGAAATATATATCATCGGTGCATTCAACGGCGACAGCGCTGCCATTGGCAATCCTGCCTATCTGCTTTCCAAAGCGCCAAAGAGCGACCAGAAATGGGGTGTATATATCGACCCTAATGCCTTTGTGGGTGGCAAGACGCTCGCCGACGGCTTCCGTTTCTATTCAGCCACTCAGGGCATGGAATACACCATCAAGGGTGTGCAAGCCACCCACAACGACAACCCTGCCGTTGGCACCTTCACCAATGTGTGGGGACAGCGTTGGGAGAGCTACTACAAGAGCGCTGAAGAAGAGCCTACAGTGGAACACGACGGATTCGTGGTTTATGTGATTGACGAGACAGGATGGGACATCCACCTCTATCAGTGGGGTGACGTGAACAACCTCAACGGTGACTGGCCTGGCGTTGCTCCTACAGGCACACAGACCATCAACGGCACGAAATACCTCTATTGGGACATGGGCGCAGCCAATACCGGACTGAACCAGAACCTCATCTTCAACGATGGCGGCCAGGGACAGCAGTTGGCCGACTTCGCCTACACCATCAACCACGATGTCTATCTGAGAGTGACCACAAGCGGTGTGGAGGAACTCACAGTAGGTCCTAAGCACGACGGATACGTTGTATATGTCATCAACAAGACCACATGGGATGCCATCGCACTCTACCAGTGGGGAGACGTGAACAACCTCAACGGTGACTGGCCTGGTGTTGAACCAACAGGCACACAGACCATCAAGGGCAATGAGTACCTCTACTGGGATATGGGCGAGGCCAACACAGGACTGAACCAGAACCTCATCTTCAATAACAATGGAGGTGGCACTCAGTTGGCCGACTTCGCCTACACCATCGACCACGATGTATATCTGGAAGTAAGCGATGGTGGCGTGACCGAAATCGACCCTGCTAACTACAGCGGTGGCGACAATCCTGGTGGCGGTGAAGAACCCGAGCAACCCAGCGAGAGCCATAAGTTCTACATCCACGACCTCACTGGCTGGAATGGCACAGGACTCTATGCATGGGGCGAGGAACTCCCCGAACTCTTCGGGGAATGGCCTGGTAAGACCGACTACAGCACCGAGACCATCGGAGGCATCGAGTTCAAGGTGTTTGAATACACCGGCAAAGGCGACGTTTACTACCCCATCTTCAACGGTGATGGCGGACAAGTGGACGGACCGGCAGTGACCACCGACCGCGACTACTATTTCGAGGTGACTGGTTCGTCATTCATAGAGATTGACAAACCTTCAGCTGGCGCACACAAGATCTACATCGACAACCGGACGGGTTGGGATGCCTTAGGCCTCTACGCTTGGGGCGACGGACTGCCCGAACTCTTCGGAGAATGGCCCGGCAAGACCAACTACAGCAAGGAGACTGTCAATGGTACAGAATACGTGGTGTTCACCTACGAAGGCGACGGACAGGAATACCATCTGATTCTCAACAACGCAGGAGCTGGCTCACAGGTGGATGGCCCCGCCATCATCACTGGCAGCGACTACTTCTTCACGGTTTCGGCCGACGGTTGGACTGCAAAATAGCATAAACACCCCCTAACGAAGGAGCATTATGAAAAGACACATCTATACACTCCTGACCCTCGTCGCAGCGCTGCTTCTGGCAGCCTGCGACCCGGGAAAAGGGAAACTGAAGGTTGACAACACTGAACCTGTCAGTCCAGACAACAGAGTAATCTACCAACTCAATATCGGAGCGTTCACTCCACAAGGCACATTCAATGCTGCACAGCAGCGTTTGGGCTATCTCGACACTCTGGGCGCCGACATCCTCTGGCTGATGCCCATCTACCCACGTGGCGAAATGAAGCACAGCCCATACGCCTCGATGGACTTCAACCAAGTGAACCCCTCCTATGGTACAGTGGACGACGTGAAGGCTTTCGTGGCACGCGCCCATGAACTGGGCATGAAAGTTTGGCTCGACTGGGTGCCTAACCATGTGGCCAACGAGAACCCGTGGGTGGAGTCGCATCCCGACTACTTCACCTCCGACAAGAACGGAAAGATGATTCATCCTATGGGATGGATGGACGTGGTGGAATTGAACTACAAAAACCCCGCTCTCGTGGAGGAGATGAACAACACCTTGAAGTTCTGGATATCTGAGGTAGGCATTGACGGCTTCCGCTGCGACTATGTGAGCAGCCCCACCATCCCTGTCAAGTACTGGCAAGACATCATCCAGGAACTCAAGAAGATGAAAGGAACTGAGTTCATGAGCGAGACCGACATCACTGACCCCAACAACCAGCGCATCGACTCCTGCGGATTCGATTACGACTACGCATGGAACTTCCAAGGACGGCTGGCATACCAGTTCAGTGGAAAGGGAACTGTGGCTGACTCACTGAAGGCCATCTGCGAGAAGTTCCTCGACGACTCCAAACTCATCCGAAACAAGCGTATGGTCTATCTGACCAACCACGACCAGAACTACAACGATGGCGGTCATACACTGAAGGATTTCTACGGCGACAACCGCTATGCGCTGACCGTTCTGGAGTTCACACTCTATGGTATGCCACTCATCTACCAAGGACAGGAAATCGGAGACCCCGACACACTGAACTACTTCACTGACGCCAAGGTGCAATGGGACAAAGTCGATATGAAGATGAAGAATACCGTGCGCACACTCGTCGCACTTCATCACAGCCAACCAGCATTGGCTGCCGACAGCCCTGTGGAGTTCCTCTCCACCACGCATCAGTCTGTCCTCGCATACCGACGCGGACCTGTGGTGGTCGTGATGAACCTCGGACTCGACCAAATCTCAGCCAAGGTACAAGGCATCGAGAAAGCATCCTACAGCCAGTGGCTTAACAGCAACACCATCGGCCAAGGCATCGGCAGCAAAAAGGTGAAACTCGAGGAGCAACAACCCATTACGCTGGAAGCCAAAGGCTATGCGGTCTTTGTAAAAGAATAATCTTAGTATTAATTAATTAGGTACTAATGATTGATTAAAGTTAGTTTAATCTGGGATGGTCGTTCTTCACAGAACGACCATCTTTTCCCCCAAAAAATGCAGAAGAAAATGAAAAAGTTCTCCATTATCATATCTTTGTCTTTAGCGCTGTTCAACCCCATGGTCCAAGCTCAGGACTTTGTTGACAACATCAACAACACTGCGTCCGCGACCAAGGGGCAATGCGTTGTCTATGAGATGAATGTAGGTTCCTTTACACAGGCTGGTACCTTCGCTGCAGCTTCCGACAAACTGGATGACCTGAAACAGACTGGTGTCGATATCGTCTGGCTGATGCCTGTCTACCCTCGTGGAGGTGGCATCAACAGCCCTTACGCGGCCAAAAACTTCCGCCAGGTCAATCCTTCCTACGGCACAGTGGCCGACCTGAAGGCTTTCGTGGGTAAGGCTCACCAACTGGGAATGAAGGTGTGGCTCGACTGGGTACCTAACCACACCGCAACCGACGCAGACTGGGTAACCACTCATCCTGAATACTACACGACACGCAACGGCCAGATGGTGCACCCTAACAATTACGGCGACGTCTATGAACTGAATTATGGCAATGCCGACCTGCAGAACGAGATGAACGACTGCCTGAAATTCTGGATAGACGAAACCGACATCGACGGCTACCGCTGCGACTATATCAGCAGTCCTTCCATCCCCGCATCGTATTGGCAGAGCACCATTCCGCTTATCAAGGGCTACAAGGCTGGAAAGGACATCACTTTCCTCGGCGAGGCCGACATCGTCAACGATGCCAAGAAACTCTTGAACGCTGGCTTCGATTACGACTATGCATGGCAGTTGCAGTCTCAACTGGTCAACTATGGGCCTAACGGCAATACCTCGGCACGTCTGAAAGCATTCGCCAACACCCTTCTCGAGACCTCTGCCAACGTGTCGTTTGGTCGCATGGTCTATCTGACCAACCATGACCAGAACTGGAACGAGTCTAAGCAAACACTCTCCGCCAAGTACGGCGACAACCGCTATCCGCTCACAGTCTTCACCTTCACCATCTACGGTATGCCTCTGATTTACAACGGACAGGAAAAAGGCGGCAACCAGCCTCTCAACTATTTCCAAGACACGAAAATCGATTGGAACAGCACGGACAAGAAGATGAAGAATACCATCCGCACACTCTGCGCACTGAAGCACAGTGTAGCTGCCCTCAACGATGACGCGGCTATGGATTGGGTGAACGTGACCAACAACAGCGGAGTGCTGGCCTACACCCGTACCAAGGGGGACAGCAAGGTGTTGGTGTTGCTCAACATGAACGCCTTTGGCACTTCTGCCACTGTGACTGGACTGGAAGCTGGTGACTGGAGCCTCTGGCTCGACAGCGAGACCATCGGACAAGGCACAAGCCGACAACAAATGAAACTGAACAGCACCTACGTGTTCGCTCTGGGTGCCAAAGGTTATCAAGTCTATGTGAAAGGAACATTCCCCGAGGAGGTACTGCCACCAGTAGAGGCCTACACCCCTACCCTTGACAGCGAAGACGAGATTTCCATCTTCTTCGAGACACGCTTCTCCGATTCCTACAGTGCATGGGTATGGGGTGAACTGGGTGGTGGAGAAGCATACTGCACCAACACCTCTTGGCCTGGCGACGAGATGCAGTTCATGGGAACAAGTCTGACGGGCAGTTTCATCTATAAATACACAGTCCGTCGTGTGGCTACCGCTCCTGAATACCTCATCATCTCGAAGAGCAACGGTAACACGAAAATCTACGACGGTGTGGCTTTTGTCAACCACGGTTACTATGTGGAAGGCGACCCTACTCCATCGCAGATTATCACTACCACTGGAATCAACTCGCCTCTTTCATCGAGCCGCCAGCCCTCTGGCATCCGCTACGACCTCAACGGCAGACAACTTCAAGGCGAACCCGCTCCCCACTCCATCTACATCCAGAACGGCCGCAAACACATCCAACGATAACCCTCCTAACTCCCCTGAGGAGAATCCCTACCCCTCAACTGAGGGTGTGTCAAGATGAAGTGAACCCCAGAAGTATTTTGTCCAACTTCTGGGGTTCACTTCAATTACAATAAAATCCGCTTCCATCATCATTATTCATAACTTTGCAAACCAAATCTATTCATGTAAAAACATTTTTACACATTTCAAACACACCAAGTACCATGATTTTCGCAACGAATTACTACTTTTGCCAAAAATAACACAACTCAACTCTCTCTGTTTAAAATGGAAATAAATTCGTTGCGCTCTATGGAGTTATGTGCCATGCACAAGAATATGGAACTTAAATGTTTCTTAACTCTTAATTCTTAACTCCTTATTATTGAAAAAATGTACAAGAGAATCACAAGCATCGTATTGCTTCTCGTTTCCGTCAGTCTTGCAAATGCCACAGACTTTGTGACATTCAAACGCTCTTCTGCATCTGACCTGGAATTGACTGGTGTGAGCGACACCGTAGTCTATGATTCTAAAGACTGGAAAGGCGTGCATATCGCAGTCGGTAATCTACGCCACGACCTCAAGGCAGTGACAGGCAGTGAATGCGCTCCAATCATCGTGGCAACGATAGGTAAGAGCAAACTCGCAAAACGATATCCCAAGCAATACAAGGAACTTGAGGGTAAGTGGGAGCAATATCTTATTTTCACCGACAAAGGAAAACTCGTCATCCTTGGCTCCGACAAACGAGGAACGATTTATGGCATC
>Ga0310695_10003771_pt1 | contig 29124 bp, 25 predicted proteins | sample RumenRJG_04DNA_FD_203882 | JGI IMG/M metagenome (GOLD analysis project Ga0310695, IMG submission 203882) | Bovine rumen microbial communities from Lethbridge, Alberta, Canada - RJG_04 (v2) (version 2) | ecosystem: Host-associated > Mammals > Digestive system > Stomach > Rumen | place: Canada...
CCGTAACCGATTTCGTGGTTGTGGTGAAGCGGAGCGAGGTGGGGAAAAAGAAGCGCTTCAACGCCGTGCTCGTGACGGACTTCTCGGACCAGCTGGACAAACTTGCATTCCTTATCGTAGAAGATGATGGTGGCACGCGGACCAACTGGAAGTGCTCCGCTTCGGTAAAAATCAAGTCCAAGACCTATGGGTTCGACATAGACATCCCCTTCCGCACATCCGACGACGTAGTGTGGCGCGGTCAGCTCGGTGCGACTTATTTTGCAAAGGGGAAATCCATCGAAGGCCGTTTCGGAGACGTGAAACTCAGCTTTGCGTTGGAATAACCAGCATTTCGCAGGCCTTGCAGTCGAAATGCAGGGCAAGGCGGCGGCCGTTGTTGAGGAGGTAGAGCGGCCCTGAGGCTTTCGCCCCCTGATGAACCGGGCACATTCCCAGTTCATATCTGATGCAGTATTTCGATCGCATCAGCGGTGCAGCGGAAGCATCGACCTGCGACTCGGAGGCGGGGGATGCCACGGCCGTTGCGCCATTTGCCCCGCGGACGTTCAACATCGGTATCGATCCGACAGGAAGCATGTCCAGGTCCGACGCTGTCAGGCGGCGGATGCTGTTGATGGTGGACGCGCTCAACAGGGGCAAGGCGGCTCCCGGGACGTCTGAAACCACCGAATCTACATGAAAATGATAGTGCAGGCTCCTCTTTCCAAGCTGCTCGCGGAGCATCGCTTCTGCCCGGTCACGGTTTTCCGCCTTCTCCAGGTCCGCCTTAAAGGGGCTCAACAGTTCCCTGCCATCCTCCGAAACCGCTGTAACATCAATGTTCCATTTGCCGTGCACATGAACGGACAATGCCACTGAGACCTCTCTGCGGCAGGGGTTGATGTCCAACTCCTTCTCGAAGGCGGTGTCGATGTTGCGGTAGAGAGACATCCCTTCGCGAAGCCCGTCCACAGACCTGCAAACAATTGTGTTACTTGAACATAGGTCTCCGCGGAATCCTGTAACACCTGATTTTCCTGCGAATGCGAATCCGTCGCCGTTATGCAGCTCGAGCCCTCTGGATGCGGGTTTCAGCGTCAATTCCAGGGAATCTTTGCCGGACCGGCGGATTCTGATGACGGTTCCGATGAATTCTCCCATCGATTTGGGTGCGTCCATCGAAGCCCAGCGTCCCCTCTTTCCGTCCAGGAACAATTCGGTGTACCCGCGGTTGAAGGTCTTCCACGGATCCGGAGCGACACCCCCTGAAACCTTTCCGAAAGATGCGCGGGCATACTTTTCCGGTTCCGAGGCGACCAGCCGGTCCAGGGCGTCGGAATAGTATCTGGTGATATTCCTTACATACGACATGCTCTTCAAGCGGCCCTCTATCTTGAACGAACAGACACCGGCCGCTGCGAGCTCGGGCAATCTGTCGTGCAGATTGAAGTCCTTGAGCGAAAGAAGGGCTTTGTTCCTCACCAGGACCTTGCCGGATTCGTCCACCAGGTCGTACATCGAACGGCAGGCCTGCACGCATTCCCCCCTGTCCGCACTCCGTCCGTTCAGGTACTCGCTCAATCTGCACTCTCCGCTGTAGCATACGCAGAGTGCGCCGTGAACGAAGAATTCAACCTCGCAGTCCACGGCCGCGCAAATTTCCCGGACCGTGGGAAGGGAGAGTTCCCTTTCGAGCACGATCCTGCTGCATCCGGCTTCGGCACAGCGCCTGGCATCTTCGACACTGCGTATGGCGCATTGTGTTGATGCATGCAGGGGAACCTTGATATCTTCCCAGGTGCAGATGCGCATGTCGCGGATGATGAAGGCATCCACCCCGGCTTCCTGCTCCGCGAGCATCTGGCGATGGACTTCTTCAAGTTCATCATCCCGGAGGAGGATGTTGACGGTTACGAACACGCGCGCCCCGAACTTGTGCGCATGCTCGCACAGGCGGGCTATTTCTTCGACAGGATTGCCCGCGTCCTTCCGAGCCCCGAACTGCGGGCCGGCGATATATACGGCATCGGCACCGCAGTCGATCGCAGCGGTGCCGATGTCAGCATTTCTTGCCGGAGCCAGAAGTTCCAGGAAGGTTTTCATCCTTACTTGATGGCGGCAATCATGGCCTGGGCGTTCTTCAGGTTGTTGGGGTTGATCTTGGAAGGATCTGCAACAGCCTTCTGATAGTATTCCTTGGCCTTGTCATTGTCCTTCAGCTGCTGATATGAAACGCCTATGCTGAAGAGGATGTCTCCGCTGTTCTTTGCGGTAGGGGCAAGCTCGAGATATTTCTCGAAGTATTCGATTGCCTGCTTGGTCTTTCCGCCATTGGAAGCGGCGGTGCCGGCAATCTGGAAAGCCTTTGCATTGTCGGCGTCGTACTTGGCGGATTCAAGGGCGGCGGCGATGGCGTCATCATACTTCTTCGCCTTGAGAGCGGCTGCCGCCTCCTGCTGATAAAGGTTTACGATCTGCTTTGTGCCGGCTTTGTCCTGACCGTTCTCAATGGCTGCCTGGAATGCGGCAACTGCGCCTTCCTTGTCGCCGGTGGCCTTGAGGGCTGCACCGAGACGGAGGCTGGCCATTCCGTTGGCTGCATCTTCGGCGAGGACTTCCTTGTAAGCGGCAGCGGCTGCTGCATAGTCCTTGTCGTTGAAGAAACCGTTGGCCTTCTGCATGAGCACCTGGGGAATCAGCACGGCGGCATCATCGGCGATGTTGTCTACGCCGTATTTGGTTGCAGTCTCGATGGTCTCCCTGAGACCTGCTACAGCCTTGTCGTATTCTGTTTCGTTCACGGCCTTCTTTGCGAGGGCGAACATGAGAACGGGGATTGAACTCTTGCAGTTGGTGACGATTTCGGCACCCTCTTCGCCGAGGGCCTCAGCCATCACGAGGGCCTCCTTGAAGCTCTGGAGGGCCATTTCCATGTTACCTGCCTCATTGGCGGTGATGCCGTTGTTGTAAGTTTCCGTTACTGTTGCGAGGTCCTGTGCATATACCAGGCTGCCGCAGAGCAGAGATGCAACAATGATGATAAGCTTTTTCATTTTCTTATAAGTTTGTTTGGTTCAATACTTGTTACCGAATCGCAAAAATAGTAAATTTTGTTGTATTTTTGTGCCGACTGCCGCATTATGTTAAAAGCATTCAGACACATATATTTCATCTCAATTTTCCTGGCGCTGTCCGCCGGGCTGCATGCGCAGGACCTCCCGTCTCTCGGCCGTCGTTCCGGCATCACTTCCGGAACCTTTCCCAACGGCATCTCCTACTACCTGGTCCCCAATACATATTCCAAAGGTTATGCCAATTTTGCACTGATTCAAAAATGTGCTGACAATCAGGAAGATGTGAGAGCTTCTCTGGACTATGACTTCTTCGCATCCAAAGGAGTCGGATATACGCCGGACGGCTACATCTCCTATGCCGGGGGCTCCGCAATCTTCAATTTTGAAGATGTTCCTACATACCGATCCGTTGCATTGGACTCTACCATAATCCTGCTTTTCAATCTTGTAGGCAGGCATAAGGGAGAGCAGGCCATCGTTGCCAGCGGCGACCTGGACGTGGCCCGCCTGAAGGACCGTCTCTACATAATGTCGCTGACTGTTCCCAAGCGCGCTCCCGCTCCCGAGGCCCCGGAATATGAATGGAAACCCTCGTCCGCGCCTCGTTTCATCCATTACGGCAACGGCTGCAATTCCCTCGCGGAAATCAGCGTCACTTACTCTTCGTCCCGCATCCCCCGGAAGTATATGAACACCCCCCAGCCTCTGGTTACGAACATGTTCGCCCACCAGCTGGGATACATCCTCCGCAAGCGCCTGGAAGAGCTTTTCGATTCCAATAAGGTCCCTCTCGCATACGTCAGGTTCAAGTATCGGGACAGCGCCTCCACCGATTCCGACGAGACATTCACCCTTATGGCGGGAGTGGCGGACAGCGATGTGCGGGAGGCCACCCGCCTGATTGCCGGAGTGCTTTCGGACATAGACAGGAACGGCGTTTCAGCAGAGGAATTCCAGGATGCGAAAGCCCGTTTCCAGACGGCGATGGACAGGTCGGCGGATGCCCCGGTGACGAACAGGGAGTACGTGTCTTCCTGCGTCGCGAACTATATCTACGGCGCGGGCATAGTCTCTCACAAAGAGGCCATAAGCTTCTTCTCCGGCCGAAAGATCGCTCTCGAGCAGGACCGTTCGATGTTCAACCGTTTCATCGCAGCCCTGATCGATCCGGCCCGCAACCTTGCAGTGAGTTACGGCACTCCTTCCGACTCCCTCGACACGGACGCATTGAAGCGGGAATTCCAGGCCGCATGGAAGAACACTCCCGTCCGGACGGCCTACCATGTCAAGTCCAACGACACTCTCGCGCTGTACTACCCTGTGGAGAAGAAGATGAAGATAAAGTCTGAGGGGATAGATCCGCAGACAGACGGCACGGTGTGGACCTTCGCCAACGGGATGAAGGTCGTCTTCAAGAAAACGGACGACAAGCAGGTGCGGTATGCCATGATGATACGCGGAGGCTACACGGAAGTGCCGGAAATATCCGAAGGGGAGAGTGCATTCGTCGGAGATATGCTCGGCCTCTACGACATCTGCGGAATGAGCCCGATGCGCTTCCGCAATATGCTGGAAGCCAACGGCATAACAATGAACTGCGAAGTTACCATAGCGGACATGTGCATACGCGGCACGGCCCCTGCGGATAAAGCCAACCTCCTCTGCCGTTCGCTGCTTTCCATTCACAAGAACCGCAGCCTGAACAAGGAGGCGTTCGCTTACTACAAAAGCTGCGAGGCTCTCAGGCAGGAAGATTTCCGCCACTCGACCGACGGAATCAACGCCGTAACGGACAGCATAATGTGCCCGGATTTCTACTATCCGGTCACCAAGACCGTCGAGAAGCTCGGCGACGATCTCCCCGAAAAGGCGGAGAAGTACTTCGCGGCCCAGTTCCTGAAATGCCAGGACGGCATCATCTTCATCGAAGGCGACCTGAATCCGTCCTCCTTGCAGAAAATACTGGTAAGGTCGATGGGCGCATTCCGGACCGGCAAGGCCTTCTCCGTCCGCCCGAAGGTAGAGTACCGTCTCCGCTCCGGGTGGTCGACCTATACCGTGGACAAGACGGACCGCCTGATCGGAGCGGGGTCAGGGGCTAATCTTGCCTTGGCCGCGGAAAGGCCGTTCACGATGCAGAACTGGTGCGCCTTCCGCATAGCCGTAGAGTATCTGCGCCGGGAACTCATAAAGGATATGGCTCCGCTCGGGCAGTATTTCGAGATATATCCCCAGCTGCAGCTGCTTCCGGTGGAGCGTATCGCAATTTTCGTGAACTGCAGTCCCTGCCCGTCCGCCGGCCTTCCTGCCGACGTCGAGCCTGCCGACCCTTTGGAGGTGGTGAGCAGGATGCGCGACGCCCTGCCGCGCATCACGGCGTCTTCGCTCTCGGCGGAAACCCTTAAAGGCCTAAGGGAGGCGCTTGCAAAGGAGATGGCTGGCGAAGCTTCCGACCCCGACTATGTGATGGAAGCCTTCCTCCTGCGCCATTCCGAAGGCAAGGACGTCCTTTCCAATTACTCGACGTATCTTTCGAAAGTGACGGCGGAGGACGTCATGAACGTTATCTCTTCCCTCGACAGGGGCAGCAAAGTGGAATATATCATCAAATGATGCGCGAAGACTTCGGTACCATAGTTGAAATCGGCGACGTCCTCGTCAGCGAGGATGTCATCTGCGAGTATTTTGCCTGCGATTATCCCGTATGCAAGGGGGCCTGCTGCATCGTGGGGGACAGCGGCGCTCCTCTCGAGGAAGAGGAAGTGCCTGCCCTGGAGAGAGATTATCCTTCTTTCAGGCATCTTGTCCCGGAAAAGGGACGTGCCGCGGCCGAGGCTTCCGGTTTTTTCGCCGTCGACCGTGACGGCGATCTCGTTACACCTCTGGTGCCGGGCACCGAGGAATGCGCCTACTGCTGTTTCGAAGGAGACAACTGCCTCTGCGCCATCGAGAAAGCCGGGCTTTCGAAGCCGATTTCCTGCGCACTCTATCCCATACGCATCAAGAAATTCAGGGGAGGGGGAATGGCGCTGAATCTCCATCGCTGGGATATCTGCCGCTGTGCCTTCGAGCGCGGCAAGCGGGAAGGCATCCGCGTCTACCAGTTCCTCCGCGGGCCCCTCATCCGTCGCTTCGGTCCAGAATTCTACGAAGCCCTCGACGCTGCCGCGCAGCACATTCTATAAAAGATCCGGGATGATGTCATCCGCGATGAACCAGTCCTTTTCGGGGATGGGGCCGAGGGCGGTGCGTGCGAGGAGCATGACTTCCTCTTCGTGAATTTCTTCGGGGCTGAGATTTTCGCCCTCGGAGGTCCAGCCCGACAGCTGCTGGCTGTTCCAGCTGCGACGCTGTCTGCTATCCGCGACGGGCAAAGGGCCGGTTCCGTGCCACTGAAAAGGCGGCCCGGATACCGGCATTGCCCGTCCGCAAGGCTCACCCGCAGCGTCGTAGAAGATCAACGAGTGTGCGCCGGGGCCGAGGCCTGCGTACGGATGTCGTGTCCAGTAGGCGGAGTTGTGGACGGCTTCGTGCCCGGGGAGGGCCCAGTTCGAGATTTCGTAGTGCCGGTATCCTGCTTCGGCGAGCCGGCGGCAGACAAGCTCGTACTGCGCACGGCATTCTTCCTCGCCGAGTTCCGTCACCCGCCCTTCCTCGATCATCTTCGCGAGGGCGCTGCCATCCTCTATGCTCAGCTGATATGCGGAGATGTGTTCCGGCCTCCAGGATATGACCTCTTCCAGCGTCTTCTCCAGAATCTCCTCCGTCATTCCCGGCACTCCGGTAATCAGATCAATACTGACGGCGCAGGGGAGTACGAAGGAATCCCGAAGGATAAGGTAAGCCTTCCTAGCACCATCGGCCGAGTGCCGGCGGTTCATCCAGCGCAGTATCCCGTCGTCCAGCGACTGCACCCCCATGCTGATTCGCGTCACGCCCAGGTCCAGCAGCCCCTGCACATATCCGGGTCCCCGCTCTATGATGTCCTCGGGGTTGACCTCGATGGTGAATTCGGTGTAGTTGGAATGCGCTGGCATTTCGGACGGGCAATGCCGGGACCGGGGACCCTTTACGGGACACGGCCCGGCCCTTTGCCCGTCGCGGATGGCCTCCAGATTGTCAAGTATCCGCCTCAATACGGAAAGAGGAAGCACGCTGGGCGTACCTCCTCCTATGTAAAGAGTGTCGAGATCGAGGGTGGAAATTATCTCCTCGCGCCGGGCAGCAATCTCCGCGCAGACCTCGTCGGCCCAAAGGGCCATCGCCGCCTCTTCCTTCCCCTTGCACGCAATCTCCGAATAGAAATCGCAGTAAGTGCAGAAACTCCTGCAGAAGGGGACGTGGAGATAGATCATTACCTCAGCATGGTCTCAGCCTTGCCGAGACGGCCCTGGGCGGTGAACACCTCCGCGGTGTAGATACCCTTGGCAAACTCGCCTGTATTGTTGACATAGATGCTGACGTCCACATCCCTGCCGTTGTAGTCGATTTCGCGGGAAGCGGTCGCGGGTATAGCCTCTCCGTCGAGGGTGAAACTTGCCCCCGTGCCGTCCATCAGGAGATTCCCGTCAGGATCCTTGACGCGCACATAGATGCGGACGGGGCCGGTCGGAGCGAGTTCGTTCTCTGCCAGGGTGAGGTTGACCACCATCTGGGTGACGCGGCTGCTGCGGTCCATGACCTTGCCGGAAGCGCCATAGGCCACCAGAGAAATGCTGCGGGCCTTGATTACGGAACCGACGGCAACCTTGTTGGTCAGGTCGTTGACCTGCTCGGTCAGGGCTGCGTTGCGGGTGTTCGCCTCGGCGGCTTCGCGGCGGGCGTTTGCAGCCTGCACGGTGAGTTTCTTGTTAAGTGTGTTGAGGGAATCTATCTGCTTGACGTAGCTGCGCATGATGCTTCGCAGGGTGCCGAGTTCCTTCTCGTACTGGCGCATCTTTGCGCGGTTGGTTGCCTCTGTCTTCTTGATTCGCTCCACGAGCTGCGCCACCTCCTCCTTGGAGGAATCGAGCTGTGCATTCACGGAATCATATTCAGTGGAAAGGGATTCGTAGTCGCCCTGCAGGCTGACTATCTGCTCCGTGAGCTGCTGCTTGTCGATTTCCAGGTCCTTCACCAGGCTGTTCTTGCTGGACCATACATACACCAGGACGGCACCGAGGGCAATCGCAATAGCCGCCAGCACCCACATGACCGGCTTGAGGGCCGTGCCTTTTTCCTTACGTTCGCGCTCTTCGCGCTCGATTCTCATCAAAGGATCTTCTTTTTCCATATTGTTTCTTCTTTTTGTCCACTTGAACCGGCCGCCTTCCGGCCGATGAATCTATTTTGTGCAAAAGTAATGATTTTTCAGTAAATTCGCAGTATGAAATACATCGTACGTGCTATCAAATACTTTGCCTATCTGGCTATAATCCTCTGCATATTCATTGTACTGCTTTCGCTTTTCGGGGTGGTAGGCTCCACTCTCGACGACATTTTCAAGGACGGCGCCGCCTCGTTATGGAAGATTGCGTGCATAATCGCAGTCTTTGCTGCCATCTATCCGCACCTCGGATTCGGCAGGCGCAACGCCTTCGTGCCCGGGGCCTACGATGAAATCCGCCTTGGCGTGGTCGATCTGATGCACGACCGAGGCTATGTGCTTGAAGATGAGAGCGGAGAGAATCTCAAATTCCGCCTCCAGTCCCCAGTGATGCGCATCACCCGCATGCTCGAAGACCGCGTTACCTTCACCCGCACCGCCACCGGTTTCGAGCTCGAAGGCCCGGTGAAGGATCTCGTGCGCATAGTCAGCGCCCTCGAAGCGAAGTTCCGTCCGGAATAATCAGACCGCCCTTGTTCTCTGCTGCAGCCAATCCCCGTCGAAGTCGTCGAGGAAGGGGCGGAGAGCGGCGTATACCTGCGCGTGGTAGTTGTTCAGCCAGTCGCGCTCGGCCGGAGTGAGCATGTCCGCGAGCAGGGGCTCGGTGTCGAAGGGGCAGAGAGTGAGCGGCTCGAAACGCAGCCATCTGCCGAAGTCGTTCTCGCCGGCATCCGTGCAGAGGATAAGATTCTCGTGACGGACACCGTGCATGCCCTCGCGGTAAATGCCGGGCTCGTCGGAAGTGACCATCCCCGCTTCAAAACCGGTGGAATTCAGGTTCTGGCGTATGTCCTGCGGGCCTTCGTGCACCCCGAGGAACCAGCCGACCCCGTGTCCGGTGCCGTGCCCGAAGTTTCTCTGATATGCCCACAGCGGCTCTCGCGAGAGTACGTCCAGACGGCATCCGGGAGTGCCTGCGGGGAAAACCGCCGAAGCCAGGGCGATGTGCCCGCGGAGGACGAGGGTGTAGTCTTCCATCTCCAGCTGTGTGCACGGCCCGAGGGCCCAGGTGCGGGTGATGTCGGTGGTGCCGTTCAGATACTGTCCGCCGGAATCGCAGAGGTAGAGGCCTCTCGCTTCCAGCATCGGCGCTCCAGTGCGGGGAGTGATATAATGAGGCAGGGCTGCCGAAGGTCCGTAGGCCGAGATGGTCTCGAAGCTGTCGCCCTGGTATCCGGGAATCTCCGCCCGCAGCTGGCCCAGCTTGACGGCCGCATCCCATTCGCTCACGGCCCTCTCGTTCTGCATGCAGCGGTCCAGCCAGTGCAGGAACTTGACCATGGCGAGCCCGTCCTGCAGATGGCAGTCCCGCATTCCCGCGATCTCAAGCTCGTTTTTGACCGCCTTCCAGCTCTGAACCGGCGAAGGGCAGGCGATGAGGCGCGCAGGGCCTATGAGCGAGCAGAGATGATAGTTGAGGGTATCCGTATCTGCCAGCACACGGCCGTCGAGTTCGCTCAGGGCGATCTCCGTCTCCTCGTAGTAGCGGATGAAGATGCCGTCCTCCTCCAATTCGGCGAAGGTCGCTTCGGTCACGGGATCTTCCACCTCCCCCTTCTGCACGAACCAATCGGCGGTCTCGGGCCCTACGAGCAGGAAGGAAATCACGAGCGGATTGTATTCGATGTCGGATGCCCGCACGTTCAGAGTCCAGGCGATGTCGTCGAGGGCGTTCAGGAGGATGTAGTCGGCTCCCTGCGCGTCGAGGAAGTCCCGCAGGCGTCCCAGGCGCTCGATGCGGCTTTCGCCGGGGTCGACCGTGAATATCGGGGTCTGGGGGATGCCCGGTCTGTCGGCCCGGACGGCGTCCAGCAGGTCCGGGATGCTCACTATGTGGCAGGCCGCTCCGTTGGCGTTGACGGCCTGCTTGATGCCGGAGATGAAGGCCTGCCCTACGCAGATGCCGTCCACCGCAAAGTAGACCTCGTTTTCATCCGCGAACTTCTCCGCGAGCCACCTGTCTATGGGCACCTGCTCCGGAACGCGCATCTTGTGCAGTTCCACCCCGGTGCCTTCCAGCTGCTGCACGGCCTGGATGAAGTAGCGGGTGTCTGTCCACAGTCCGGCATGGTCCAGGGTCACCACCACGTCGCCTGCCTCGCCGGTGAATCCGGTGAGCCACTGCACGCATTTCCAACGCTCTGCGGGATACTCGCTCCCGTGCGGGTCGGAGCCTGTCAGTATCACGGCGTCCCATCCGCGGCTGCGCATCATTGCGCGCAGCTGCCCGATTCTGTCTGCGAAGATGTTTTCCATATGAAGAGCAGATGATATGAATTCTCAAATTTAGGAAAAAGAATTAAATTTGCACCTTATGAAAATAGGGAATCTGGATTTGGGCGAAAGACCGGTGCTGCTGGCTCCGATGGAGGACGTGACGGACGTTTCGTTCCGCATCCTCTGCCGGGAGCAGGGGGCGGATATGGTCTACACCGAATTCATCCCCTCCGACGGTCTCATCCGGGATGCCTCGAAGGCCCTTGCCAAGATGAAGACCCTCGAAGAAGAAGCCCCCGTGGGCATCCAGATCTACGGTCATATCCCTGAATCGATGGTCGAGGCCGCGAAGATGGCGGACCATGCCGTCGAACTGGTAGGCGGGCACGGGGCGGATGTGATCGACATCAATTTCGGCTGTCCCGTCACGAAGATTGCCGGGCGCGGGGCAGGCTCCGGGATGATGCGCTATCCCGACAAGATGGTGGCCATCACCAAGGCGGTCGTGGAGGCGGTGGGCAAGCCCGTTACCGTCAAGACCCGTCTCGGCTGGGACGAATCCTCGAAGATCATAGTCGAACTTGCCGAACGCCTGCAGGACGTCGGTATACAGGCGCTCACCATCCACGGACGCACCCGCTGCCAGATGTACAAGGGCTCCGCCGACTGGACCCTCATAGGCGAAGTGAAGAACAATCCCCGCATGCACATCCCCATAATAGGCAACGGCGACATCACCACCCCGCAGCAGGCCCGCGACGCCTTCGACCGCTACGGAGTGGACGCAGTAATGATAGGCCGGGCGACTTTCGGTCACCCCTGGCTCTTCCGGGAGGTCAAGCATTTCCTGGCTGCCGGGGAAAAACTCCCGCCACTTTCCGTGCAGGAAAAAGTGGCACTCGCCAAACGCCAGCTGGCTTTGTCCCTTCAGTACAAGGGAGAACCCAGGGGAATATACGAGATGCGCCGGCATCTCTCCTGCTACTTCAAGGGCCTGCCGGATTTCAAGGATACCCGCATAAGGATGGTCACCACCCTTGATGTGGCTGAACTTTATTCAATACTTGACGGAATAGCGGACAAATATCAAGATTCATGAACAGATTCTCATTCCTTTTCACCCTGCTGCTGACCTCACAACTGTCGGCGCAGATAAGCCTTGACCGCCTGGCGGATGATCCTATGCTGGCCACCGATGTTTATCATCTCTATGAATACTCGCCATCTAAACTTACCGCTCCTCCGCGAGGATACAAGGCTGTTTATCTCAGCCACTACGGCCGCCATGGGGAAAGATTTCTGAACAGGGAATCCTACATATATCCCGGGCTGGAGGTCTTGAAGCGCGAACCGCTGACCCCGCTCGGAGAAAAGGCTTTGGCCGTGATCTCCGACATGGAGGAGCGTAGCCGGGACAACTGGGGCGCACTTTCTCCCCTCGGCGCCAAAAACCACAAGGCTATAGCCGGGCGCATGTTCCAGCGGAACAGGAGGATCTTCAGAAGTGGCCGGACGGTGCGCTGCGAAGCCACTGACAGGCCTCGCTGCATTGTGAGCATGACGAATGCTGCAAGCGTACTGGCGGCATCCCGGCCGGGCCTGAACATGGAATTCGTTTCATCCAGGAGATTTCATTGCTATACGCTGGACGATGCCCTCATAAGCTTCCTGCTCAGTCAGCGCGACTCTCTTTTCAAAGCGCATCCGGGAGCTTACGATTGTATCGGGGCTTGCTTTGCCGTGCCTTCCAATCTTTCCCCGGAAGATCTTTCGGATGTTGCGACGGCAATCTTTTTCACATGGAAGGATATGCCATGTCTGGAAATGACCCAGTTCGACATCAGGGAATTCTTTTCAGAAGAATTGCTCTTTCTGAATGCTCGTCACTCCGCATCATGGGATTATTGCCTTCTGTCGAAATCGAAATGGTGGAATAAAGATAAACTGGCCCCGATTTTCAACGACATCGCCGATCGTGCGGAAGAGGCGCTGGAGAGCGGAAATGTGGCCGCGGATCTGAGGTTTGGCCATGATTCCCAATTGATACCGATCTACACTGCCCTCGGTCTCGCAGGAGACTGCCCTGAAATGAGTTATGCAGATGCTCCGGACGTGTGGGATGCGGCCACCGTGTGCCCTATGACATCCAATTTGCAGATAGTTTTCTACAAAAACAGAAAAGGTTCTGTACTGGTCAAGGTCCTGAAGGACGAGCAGGAAGTGAAGATTCCCTCACTCTCTCCTGTCAAAGGCCCTTATTACCGCTGGGAAGACTTTGCCGCACTCCTCAGAAATTAACTATCTTTACGAATTATGCTGATACAACGCCTGATTCTTAAACGTGCCGCCAAGGTCTGGCGGAAAGCCCCCGAAGCGGAAGTTCCCACAATCTGCGTGGGAAATATAACCGTGGGCGGGACGGGAAAGACCCCGCATACGGAGATGATACTGCGCCTCCTGCAGGAACTGCGCCCCGATGCGCGACTGGCGGTGCTGTCCCGAGGCTACAAGCGCAAGAGCAAGGGATATCAGACCATTCTGACAGACAGTACTGCTGCATTCAGCGGGGACGAACCCCTGCAGATCAAGCGCAAGTTCCCCGATGTCGAAGTGGCTGTTGACAAGAACAGGGTGGAGGGCTGTGCGAAGTTGGTTGAGGCCGGAGTGGAAACGATTGTACTGGACGATGCATTCCAGTACAAGAAGCTGCACGCAAGTCTTAACATCGTGCTGGTCAACTCCGGCAGGCCTGTTTTCCAGGATAGCCTTTTGCCCTTCGGCCGTCTGCGGGACTTGCCATCAAGGATAGCGGACGCAGATGTCGTGATAGTTACCAAATGTCCGCACGAAATGGATGACGAGGAGAAGGCAGGCTGGAGGGAGAAACTCCGTCTTCGCGAAGACCAGCCGCTGTTCTTTACCACTGTAGATTATGACACTCCGGCAGCCGTATGGCCGCAGGATGCCGACCCGCGCTACAATTATTCCAAGACCGTTGTTCTTTTCAGCGGAATAGCGGACGATTCCCAGTTGCGGGCATATTTGAGCGATACCTATAAAATAGTAGATGTGCTGAAGTTCGCCGATCATCACAAATATTCGAATGCAGACATGCGCAGCATCGCTGCCGCGGTACGCCGTTATCCCACGGCAGCCCTTCTTACAACAGAAAAGGACGCTGTCCGCGTCCTCGACTGTAAGAAAGTTGATGAATCCATTCGCAAGCGCCTGTTCGCCGTGCCTGTAAAGGCTTCCTTCGTAGGAGATGGCGAGGCGGAGGCCTTCGCGCGTATCCTGGCTAGACTGTAAGGATTTCCTTTTCCTTGGCTGCTACTATCTCATCGACGTTCTTTACGAACTTGTCGGTGATTTTCTGCACCTCGGCCTCGCCTTCTTTCTCGGTGTCTTCGCTCATTCCCTCGTTCTTCTGGGCCTTTTTGAGAAGGTCCATGGCATCGCGGCGGGCGTTGCGTACGACCACCTTGGCCTGCTCGCCGGCAGCCTTCGCCTTCTTCACGAGATCCTTGCGGCGGTCTTCGGTAAGGGCGGGGACCACGCAGCGGATGATTTCGCCGTTGTTCTGGGGAGTGAATCCGAGATTCGCGTCGAGAATGGCCTTTTCGATGGCGGGGATGAGGCTTCTCTCCCAAGGCTGGATCGCCAGTGTCTTGGCGTCGGGGCTGCTGACGGAGGAAACCTGGGGGATGGGAGTGGGACTGCCATAGTAGTTCACCATGACATTGTTGAAGATGGAGGGATTGGCCTTGCCCACGCGGTAGGTCTTGAGGTCTTCCTCCAGGAACGTAACGGCCTCCTTCATTTTTTGTTCGGCGCCGTTCAGGATTTCTTTTGCTCTGTCTGTTAACATATTTTTATCTATTTGTATTCATTCATAACAAGCCGTCCGCGAAAGGCAAAGGGCCGGTCCGTGTCCCACAAGGGGAGCCCGGTACCGGCATTGCCTTTCTGGAGGCCTACGCGTGAACTATTGTTCCGATCTTTTCGCCCTGCAGCAGCCTGAGCAGTCCGTCGGGGGTGTTTATGTCGAACACGACGATGGGCACGGGCCCCTGTTCGCAGAGGGCGAATGCCGTCTGGTCCATCACCTTCAGGTGCTTCACGAGCGCTTCCTGGAACGTGAGTTCGTCGTATTTCTTCGCGGTCGGATCCTTCTCGGGATCGGCGGTGTATACTCCGTCCACGCGGGTGCCTTTCAGCAGGGCTCCGGCTCCTATTTCAAGGGCTCGCAGCGCGGCTCCCGAATCGGTGGAGAAGTAGGGGTTGCCCGTGCCTCCGGCTATCAGTGCGACTCCTCCTTCTTCCAGGACGGCCACGGCGTTGTCCCTGGTGTACAGCTGTGCGAGAGGAGCCATCTGCGTGGCAGTGAACACCTCTGCCTTGATGCCTTCGGAGCGCAGAGCGCTGCACAGGGCGAGGGAATTGATGACTGTCGCGAGCATTCCCATGCGGTCGCCGGTCACCCGGTCGTAGCCCTTGCCTATTCCCTGTATGCCGCGGAAGATGTTGCCGCCGCCGTTCACAATGGCAATCTGATATCCGGCCTTGACGGCCTTTGCAATCTCGTCGGCGAATTTGCGCAGGCTCTCCTCATCCAGGCCCTTGCCTGCAGGACCTCCAAGGCTTTCGCCGCTGAGTTTGAGCAGTACTCTCTTATACATCGTGCTTATTATTTGGTTTGCGGAGAACAAAAATATCGGAAAATTCGCAAACTTGCAAGAAATGCCTTATATTTGCAGACCAAAAGTACTAAAAGAGATGTTTATTTTCAATTCATCCATCGGAAAGAAATTCATACAGTCCATCAGCGGCGCTTTCCTCATCATCTTCCTGCTTCTGCACGGAACCATCAACTTTTTCTCGGTAATCGACACCTTCACAGGCAAGTTCGGTGCTCCCGACGGGCTCTTCCAGAAGGGCTGCGACTTCATGTCGCTTCCCATCGTGGATATCATGGTCCCCGTCCTCGCACTCGGTTTCCTGGTGCACATCGGTTATGGTTGCTGGCTCACATGGCAGAATGTCAGGGCCCGCGGAGGCGTCAAGCGCTATGAGGTTTCGAGCAAAGCCGCTGCCGACAGCTGGAGCGCACGCAACATGTTCGTGCTCGGTCTGGTCATCCTCGGCCTGCTGTTCTTCCACCTGAGCCACTTCTGGGCGAAGATGCAGCTTCAGGAATTCCTCGGCAACGAGGCGGAGAATCCCTACCTGCTTCTCACGACCACATTCCAGTCCTGGTGGATGGTTGCCCTCTATCTCATTTGGTTCGTAGCCGTCTGGTTCCACCTCTGCCACGGCTTCTGGAGCATGTTCCAGACCATCGGCTGGAGCGGACAGACCTGGATGAAGCGCCTCAAGGTGATCGGCATCATCGTCGCCACCCTTATCTTCCTGATTTTTGCGGCAGTTGCAGTGAACGCTTTCGTGCAGGCAAATTTCCTGATGGCGTAGCGCTTCATTTTGATTATTGCAAATAATTTTTTATCTTTGCGGCCCCTTATTTTTAAGGGATCGCATTTTTTTAAGTATAACTATTAAAGATCAAGACAGTGGACACACTTAGTTACAAGACAGTTTCGCTTAACAAAGCGACTGTAGACAAGCAGTGGGTGGTCATTGACGCGACGGATCTCGCTCTTGGTCGTCTGGCCTCCAGGGTTGCCCTTGTCCTCCGCGGCAAGACCAAACCCGGCTTCACTCCCAACGTGGACTGCGGCGACAATGTCATCGTGGTCAACGCAGAGAAAGTAGCCCTCACAGGCAAAAAGATGACCGACCGCGTTTATACCCGTTACACGGGATATCCGGGCGGACAGCGCTTCACCACTCCCAAGGAGATCCTCGCAAAGAGGCCCGAGGAGCTTGTAAGGAGAGCAGTAAAGGGTATGCTCCCCAAGACCCGTCTTGGTGACCAGATTCTCCACAACCTGCACGTTTACGCAGGCCCCGAGCATCCTCACCAGGCCCAGAACCCTAAAACCATCAAGTTGAACGAAATCTAAAAGTTGCAAATGGAACAGACACACGCCCTTGGAAGACGTAAAGCAGCAGTTGCACGCGTTTATCTGGCAGCAGGTGCTGGCAATGTAACCATCAACGACCGTCCCCTGGAAGACTTCTTCCCCCAGGACAGCCTGCGTTACATCGTGAACCAGCCGTTTGCAGTGACTGAGACCGAAGGTAAATTCGACGTTAAGGTAACCGTCGTCGGCGGTGGCACCAAAGGCCAGGCCGAAGCTATCCGTCTCGGTATTGCACGCGCCCTCTGCGAGGTTGACAAGGAAGCATATCGTCCGGCTCTCAAGGCAGCAGGTTTCCTCACCCGCGATGCTCGCGAGGTAGAGCGCAAGAAACCCGGTCAGCCCGGAGCACGTCGCCGCTTCCAGTTCAGCAAGCGTTAATTTACTTACGCTGTTTTACTTTCGCACAGTTGCTGTTTAAACCCTTCACAGGATAGTTGCAGCACTGCGGAAAAGGCCGGGGACCGGCAAGGCCGCTACCCTGTCCTTGAAGAAAAGAGACCCGCGCAGCGGGAAAAACAATTAACAAGAAACAAACAATGTCACGTACAAATTTCCAAGAATTGCTTGATGCAGGTGTTCATTTCGGACATCTCGCCCGCAAGTGGAATCCTAAAATGGCTCCGTACATCTTCGACCAGAAAAACGGGATCCACATCATCGACCTGCACAAGACTGTCGTCAAGATAGACGAGGCGGCAGAGGAGATGAAGATTCTTGCCAAATCAGGCCGTAAGATTCTCTTCGTCGCCACCAAGAAACAGGCCAAGGATATCGTATCCGAGAAGGCCGCATCCGTCGGCATGCCCTCAGTGACTGAGCGCTGGGCAGGCGGTATGCTTACCAACTTCCCCACCATCCGCAAGGCTGTCAAGAAGATGAGCACCATCGACAAGATGAAAGAGGATGGAACATTCGATAAACTCGCAAAACGCGAGCGTCTCCAGATCGACCGCCAGCGCGCCAAGCTCGAGAAGAACCTCGGCAGCATCCGCGACATGAGCCGCCTTCCCGCCGCTCTGTTCGTGGTCGACATCCAGAAAGAGGCCAACGCCGTCAAGGAAGCCAATCGTCTGAATATCCCGGTATTCGCAATGGTTGATACTTGCTGCGATCCCACTCCCGTTGATTATGTGATTCCGGCAAACGACGATGCCGCAAAGAGCGTAGAATGCGTTCTCACCGCACTTTGCACCGCTATCCAGGAAGGCCTCGAAGAGCGCAAGCTCGAGAAGGACAAGGAAGCTGAAGTTGCTCCCGCAGAAGAGGCTCCCAAGGCAGAGAAGACTCTCCGCAGCCGCCGCGCGAAGAAGGCCGAAGAGGCTGCTCCCGCAGAGGCTGAAGCCCCCAAGGCAGAAGAAGCTCCCGCAGCCGAGCCCGCTGAAGAAGTTGAATCCAAGTAAACCAAAGAAGTTATGGCAAACATTACTGCAGCAGACGTAATGAAGTTACGCAAGATGACCTCCGCAGGCATGATGGATTGCAAGAAGGCCCTCGAAGAGGCTGAAGGCGATTTCCAGAAGGCTGCCGACATCATCCGTGAGAAAGGCAAGCTCGTAGCTGCCAAGCGTGCAGACCGCGAGACCTCCGAAGGTGCCGTCAAGGCACGCATCCAGGGCGGCAAGGGTATCCTTGTCTGCGTTGGTTGCGAAACCGACTTCGTATCCCGCAATGCCGACTTCCAGGCTCTTGCCGATGCTATTGCAGATGTGGCTATCGCCCAGTTCCCTGCCGACACCGAGGCTCTCCTTGCTTGCGTGATGCCCGACGGCAACACCGTGCAGAAGGCCATCGAGGTCCAGACCGGCAAATCCGGCGAGAAGACCGTCATCGCTTACTACGCTCCCGTAGAGGCTCCCTTCGTGGCTCAGTACATCCACACCCTTACCGGCAAGCTCGGTGCACTCGTAGGTTTCAACAAGGAAGTTCCCGCAGAGCTCGCAAAGGGCGTCGTGATGCAGGTCGCTTCCATGAGCCCCGTCGCAATTTCCGAGGCAGACTGCCCCAAGGAGGTTGTAGATACCGAATACAAGGTCGCTGTCGAGAAGACCAAGGAAGAGCAGGTGCAGAAGGCCGTTGACGCCGCCCTCAAGAAGGCCGGTATCAACCCCGCGCACGTCGACTCCGAGGATCACATCGAGAGCAACACCGCCAAGGGATGGATCACTCCCGAACAGGCCGCCCAGGCTCGCGAGATTATCAAGACCGTCAGCGCCGAGAAGGCTGCAAACCTTCCTGCACAGATGATCGAGAACATCGCCAAGGGACGTCTCGCCAAGTTCTTCAAGGAGAACACCCTCGAGGCTCAGGAGTATCAGATGGGCGACGGCAAGCAGACCGTAAAGGAAGCTATCGCCGCTGTCGACAAGGATGCAAAGGTAGTTGTATTCAAGAAGTTCAATCTGAACGACTGATTTGCGTTGTCATTCCCGGCCCTGCCGGGATCCGTTCCAATAAATAAGCCGACCCTCCGGGGCCGGCTTTTTTGTTGTCAGCGCCGGATGACCAACTTCCAGGCGGCACCGGCATAAAGCAGCAGGAAGCAGGTGCCTATGGCCATCATCGGCCATTGGCCAAGTTCCGTGCGTCCCAGTGCGGTATATCCAGCGAATATGATCATCGCGAAGGCGAAGAAGCCCAGGATTATGCGCATATCATATTTGATGGGATATTTCTTCTGGCCGATGAAGTAGCTGAGGAGCATTGCGGTCGCGTAGCCGGCAAATCCTCCCCAGGCGCAGGCCATATAGCCCCAGCGGGGGATTCCGAAGATGTTCACCGCCACCATCACCAATGCGCCGATTGCACTCATGACCGCTCCCCAGAGGGTCTGGTCGCTGAGCTTGTACCAGAAGGAGAGGTTGAAGTAGATGCCCATGAAGATCTCTGCCATCATAACTATCGGCACCACCGCCATTCCGGCGCGGTAATCGCCGCCTATAATCAGCTGGATAAGAGGCAGATAGATCACTACGGCGAGGAATGCAAGCAAGGTGAAGATGACGAAGTATTTCATTCCGTCCGCCAGGGTTTCGGGGCTGTTCTTGTCTCGGCTGCCGCTGAAGACTATGGGCTCGTAGGCATAGCGGAAGGCCTGGGTCAGCAGCGCCATTATCATGGCGATCTTCACGCAGGCTCCGTAGATTCCAAGCTGCACCATCCCCTCCGGGCTCTTATCCACCAGGGGATAGATTATCTTGTCTGCCACCTGGTTGAACACGCCCACCAGGCTCAAGATCAGCAGCGGCCAGCTATATGTGAGCAGGCGCTTCGCCAGGCTTCCGTCGAACCCGTAGGTGATCCCTTTCATTTCTTTGACGAAGCCGAAGGTCACCAGGCCAGTGCAGAGCAGATTGGCAAAGAATACCAGCCCCACGCCATAGTTGTACTTGACGAAGATTTCCATAAGTTCCGGATGCGCCGCTCCCATCTTTGGCAGCACCAGGAAGATGAAGAGGTTGAGGAGGATGTTGGGGATGATGAATGCGAACTTCAGCATCATGAACTTCACCGGCCGTTTCTGCTGCCGCAGACGGCTGAACATTATGGCCTGGAAGGCATCCAGGGCCACGATCGCTGCCATACATCCTATGTATTCCGGGTGCTCGGCGTATCCCATGGCACCGGCGATAGGCTGAAGGAAAAGCATCACCAGAGCGAAGAACAGTACCGCCACTCCGCCGACCATTCTCAGTATGGTGCTGTATACCAGTTTCTCATCCTCTCCGTCCTTGTTGCAGAAACGGAAGAGGGTGGTTTCCATGCCGAAGGTGAGGAGGGCCAGCAGCAGAGCGGTGTAGGCATATAGGTTGGTGACGATTCCGTACCCCCCGCTCTCCGCCATGATCACGCGTGTATACACCGGCACGAGCAGATAGTTCAGGAATCTGCCCACTATGCTGCTCAGCCCGTAGATGGCTGTATCTTTTGCGAGGGATTTGAGGTTCATACGTACAAAGATATTAATAATTCATGAAACACTGAATGCCCGTTTCTGCAAATTAATCGGTATCTTTGCAAGGCTATGATAAGCATCTGGCGCATACGTCTATGGATTGACTATCTGGAGCGGGAGAACGAATATCCCCTCGGGGAGGTTCTGCATGACGCTACACCTTTGCCGGGAGAGGCAGAAGAGCTGCTTGATATCCTAAAGATTTCCAGATATAAGGAACTTGGTCTTTCCTTGAAGGATTTACACTTGATTCTGCGTCATATTACAGAGTCTTTGTCATTCGATGAGATTACTATCCTCAAGTATCCTGGCAAAATCTATAGTATACCGGGCAATAACAATTATTTGGAGTTCACTACAAATCTGTCGGCAGCAAAGAAGTGCGCCCGCCGCGGATACGATGTGTATATGCTTCCTAATCCTAATGGTGGAAAGACACCGGACTTTATTCTGTTTAAGAATGGGAAGTATTTTGCCTATGAATTAAAGACTATCTATAGCGCTGCGTCGATTATTACCAGGTTGGAAACTGCTTTTCAACAGAGTGATAGAATTATGCTTGATATGGTGGCGACAACAAGTAGCCGCTATTTGGCTGAGAGCATCAGTTATTTTTTGCGAACACATTCCGAGGTTAAAGACATAATGATTTTCAAGGGTGAAAAGGAACTTCACGTCAGCCCGCAAAAAATGAGGAAGCTCACCGTGGTGGCTCCCTCTCTCGAATTTAATCGGTCTTTGTCAGCCTGCCGGTTCCCCGGCTCCCAACCAACGCTTTTTTGTTTGAAAGAGCTCACCGTGGTGGCTCCCTCACTCGAATTTAATCGGTTCTTGTCAGCCTGCCGGTTCCCCGGCTCCCAACCGACATCACAAATGTAGTTAGTTTTTCTGATATATCCAACCCTGCAGCAAGTGTTTGCATAACAATTGAAAAAATACTTCCGTATTATGAATAAAAGCAAAAACCTTCTTATCTGTGTCCTGTCCTTCATTTTCAGTACGGCTCTGCATGCCGGCGCTCCCGGAAATGACCTGAACGAAAAAGTGAACTGGAAACCTCTGAAAAAAGGGGCGCAGGCAGGATATGTCCAATTGCCGCTTTTTAATTCCATACAGAGCATTTCGGTAATACGTTATCCGCTTTCGAAGGTGCGTACGTGCATTGCCAATGACAGTGCCGAAAGTGCTGACAGCACTTCCGCCCTTGCTTTGCGTCACGGCGGATTCGCCGCAATCAACGCATCCTATTTCAATGTACGCACCTTGTATCCTGTGACTTATGTTAAAGACGACGGAAAACAGGAGGGATGGACTGCCGAAAGTGAGTTGTTCCGTGTAGACGGCCTGCTGCATGTAAAACACAGAAAAAAGGCCGGCATATCGTTGTCGGACAGCCTTTCCTACGGGAAGATTTCTGCGTCTTGCAGGGAGTCCATCGCATCCGGACCTGTCCTGTTGGCAGGTGGAGAGGAAGCCCGTGCCACATGGCCGGACAAATCGTTCTATTATAAACGTCACCCGCGCACAGTGTTCGGGATTTCCGCCGACGGCTGGGGCTATTTGATTGTAATAGACGGGCGATTCCCCGGGCAGGCGGACGGAGCCACCATTCACGAGACGGCGGAGATTTGCAAGATGTTCGGACTGAGCGATGCCATCAATCTCGACGGAGGGGGATCAAGCGTCCTCTGGACATCGAAGTACGGCGTACTGTCCCATCCATACGACAATCACCGATTCGATCCCTTCGGGCAGAGAATCGTCCCGAATATTATTTATCTGAGATAGGCAGCGAGACTTTTACAAACACGGGCAGGTGGTCTGATGCGACAGCGACATCGCCGGATGTGAATTTGGAAGCAATTCCGGATCCATTCACCTTGACTTTTCCGGATGCATTCTTGTAGACCATGATGTAGTCGATGCACTTCTGGGGATTCTTTGCGCTGAAGGTGAATTCCATGGGGGAGAGGATAGTCCAGTCCCGCTTCAGCAGTTTGATGGTTTCGCTGTCGGGATAAGCGTTCATGTCGCCGCAAAGAAATACGGGCTTGTCGGAATCACCGTAAAACAGTTCCGCCCAGGCGCTGATGAGCTTGGCCTGCTCGAGTTGCGCATCTGCCGAATGGTGATCCAGATGGGTCGAGCAGAAAACAAAATCTTCAAAGACGGTTACCGCCAGCGCCCTCTGCTCCGAGCCATCCCCCTTGGGCAGCGTGAGGTTGTGCTTCCCTGTGACCTCGAGCCCGGGATCCGAAACTGTCCCTATGCCGTATTTGCCTCCCTGATAGCTCATCACCGGAGCAAAATTATAGTTCCACCCGCCCATTGCATCCGCAAATTCCTTCAATTGATACTCCGGATGACGCAGAGTGCAGCTGTCAAGCTCGTTCATCGACAGCACCTGCACGCCTAGCTCCTTCATCATCGACGCTATCATTTGAGTAGTGTTCGTTCCGCTTTTGCCGAAAACGCCTACATTGTAGGTGGCGATGGTCAGGGTCTGTGATTCGTTTTTGGCGCTTGAATGCCTGCATGTTGAAAGCATGAAGATGCATAAGACCGTAAGAATAACATGCTGAAAACTTCTCATGATGCGTGCTATGTCCATAAGTTTGTGAAATCCGGGGTTTACCTCTTTCGGAGTGCCTGCAAAGTTAGGAAAAATCCCGAACATGCGGCTTCCAGACACCAAACAAACCTTCCCGGTGTCCGTGCAGGCAAATATCGGTGCTAAGGCGCTGTGTAAAACCGCGTCAGGCGCTAAAGTCGCTGCCATAACAATGCATTGATTATAAAAATAATTATATTTGCCAGGTAATGAATGTCGAAGCACTCTTCAAACAGTATTATCCGCGCCTGAGGAACTATGCAATCAGGTACGTGGATTCTGTTGATGCGGCCGAAGACATCGTGCAGGAATGTTTCATAAAGTTATACGAGAAACGTTTTACCTTGAGGGATGTTTCGCCTGGTGCGTTGCTGTTCGTGATGGTGCGCAATTCCTGCTTCAATTACCGGAAACGCATGGCGCTGTATGCCGTAGGTGAACCCCCCATATATGTCGTGAACGATATAACTCCGGAGAATGATCTCATGTTCGAGGAACTTCGTGCCGAAATGGACAGGGTCATGGGCAAACTCCCTCCGCGCTGCAAGGAGGTCTTTTATATGAGCCGCATCGAGGGGTTGAATACCAGAGAAATTGCTGAACGTACCGGCACCAGTACGCAGAATGTTGAAAAGCATATCGCACGTGCTTTGAGCATTTTTTCCAGACATTTTTCCGGCTTGGACATTTCTTCCGTCGGCTTGATTTAAAAAAAATACACTTGGGAGGTTGGTTTTCGGGCTTCCGGATTGTTCCTATATGTTAACACACATATAGAAACACTAGTGGCAAATCATAAAGAACAAGCCTTCAACTATTTCAGAGGCAATATTTCCATGCAGGACGAGAAACTCCTGCACGATTGGGTCAAGTCTGATCCGGCGAACCTCGCGATCCTTCATGCATGGGAAAAAGAATGGGAGGCATCGGAGTCTGACAATATTTCGGCGAAGTGGGGAGAGATGCTGGGACGCATAGCTGTCCGACAGACAGTGGAAGAAGGACAACTTCGTCTGGGCAGGAGGAATCATGGATGGATGTTTGCCTCCATTGCGGCTGCAGCCCTTCTTTTTGCTGCAGTTTCAGTTTACCTTTTTTCTCCTGCATTCAATACTGCTCCTCAGATTTACTGCACTGAAGCTCCTGCTGGGGAGAAGTGCCGGGTTGTGCTTCCGGACAGTACGATGGTATGGCTGAATTCAGGATCAAAACTCAGCTATGATGATTCCTACAACAGAAAAGAGCGAAGAGTCAGGCTGACGGGTGAAGGGTATTTTGATGTGGCAAAAGACGACGCGCACCCCTTTGTCGTCGATTGCCGTGATGCATCGGTCCTGGTGAAGGGCACGAAATTCAACCTCTCCGCCTATCCCGAGGATTCAAGGATAATCGCCGGAGTAGTGGATGGGCACGTTGTCTTTTCCCATGGCGCTGCATATATCGATCTGTTCAAGGGGCAGTCTGCAGACTACGATAAACTTTCGCATGCTTTTTCGCGCAGCAACAGAGTCCCGGCAAACCTTTGCGCATGGACCGAAAGCCGTTTCGTATACGACAATATCAACCTCTCCGAGCTTGCGGAAAAACTGTCGCGGACATACGCGGTGAAATTCCATTTCAACACTACGGAGCATCTCGAAGACGAGTTCAGTATTTCGCTGCGCAACAATGAAACGCTGTCAGATGTCCTCAACGCTCTCGAGCGCATTATCCCGGTCAAGATCAGGGTGGACGGCGAGAATGTTTACATCAACAAAAAATAATTTATTCAACCAATAATTTAATTTACATGAAACTGCAAATCAAAACAGGACTCATCGTTCTTGCGCTTTTGCTTACCAGCCTTACTGCCGGAGCCCAGACTGTTTCCGGCAAGTGGACAGGGCAAAGTGTCAAAACGGTGCTGAAGGAAATCGAGACCCAGACGGGGCTCTCCATTTTCTATCGAACCGACGAAGTGGATGAGAATGCTTTGGTGACAGGAGAATTCAACAATGCTCCGGTCGAAAAAGCTCTTCAGTCCATTCTTGGTAAGGATGTCGCTGTGACCTTGAACGGAAAGATGATAGTTCTTTCCAAAGAAGACAGGACAGGAGTCAAATCAGGTGTTGTCCGCGGCAAGGTCATAGATTCCACGGGAGAACCGGTCCCGGGGGCCGGTATCTTCATAAAGGGAACTACGACAGGCGTTTCTACCGACCTTGACGGAAACTATTCCATTGCCGCCAAGCAGGGGACGGTTCTTACTGTATCCTCATTGGGCTACAAGAGCACTGAAGTTACCGTAGGGCGTTCCTCCCTTATAAACATAACCTTGGAAAACGACAATGAACTGCTCGATGAAATCGTGGTCGTGGGTTATGGCACCCAGAAAAAGGCAAACCTTACCGGTGCCGTTTCCGTCGTAAAGGCCGACGCGATCAAGGACCGCTCTTCGCTGGACGTGGCTCATATGCTCCAGGGTTCCGTCCCGGGCCTTAACATTACCACCTCCTCCGGACGCTCCAGCCAGGCGGCGACACTTAACATACGAGGCCGTAATTCCATCAACGGAGGCAGCCCTTTGGTGCTCATCGATGGGGCTGAAGGGGACCTCCTTTATGTCAATCCCGCCGATGTCGAGAGCATTTCCGTAATCAAGGATGCCGCCGCCGCTGCGATTTACGGAGCTAAGGCTTCAGCCGGTGTCATTCTGGTGACGACCAAGAGCGGCAGTAGCGAGAAGGAAGGCATGGCAACCGTGCATTACAGCGGACGCTTCGGCGTTACAGCTCCTACAACCAGCACGGATTGGGAAACCCGAGGCTATTACTCCGTATATCTCAACAACTATTTTTGGGATGCATATTCTCCCGGAAGCCAATATGCGAAGTATACCGATGCCGATATGGTGGAACTCTGGAACCGCCGCAACGACAAGACGGAGAATCCTGAACGTCCCTGGGTGGTGATAGACCAGCGCAACGGACGCGACACGTATAATTACTATGCAAACACCGACTGGTGGCACGTCTTGTATAACGACATAAAGCCTATAACCTCGCATACCGTCAGCCTTTCCGGCGCGACCAAACATGTGAATTACCTGATTTCTGCCGGATATAATTTCGAGCAGGGCCTTTTCAAGGAGGATCCCGACACATACAACCGCTATAACCTGCGCGTGAAGATGGGAGCCGATGTCACGAAGTGGCTGCGTATCGGCAATAACTTCACATACTTCAACAGTTCATACTGCTATCCCGGCCAGAACGGCATCAACAACAGTTTCGGCAAGAGTACCGGACATGCGCTGGCGAGTTTCCCCGCCAAGAATCCTGACGGGTCCAATCTGTACAACGCATATGCCCACACCCTGATGGACGGACTCATGGTAATCCTTGATGCCGGTTTCGTGAACGATGACGTGCTGGACAACCTCAGCAATACCTTCGACGCGACCATCACTCCTTTCAAGGGCTTCACCATCAAGGGAGACTTTACATATTCCCTTCTTTACAAGCGTTATACAATGCGCTCCAAAAACGGCACATTCTCCGAGGTGCCCGGCGTGATCGAAACCCTTACTACGGGCGTCTTCGAAGACAAAATGACAGAGACCAACAATACTCATATCTACAAGGCCGGCAACGTGTATGCCACGTATGAGCATACCTGGAACGATGCCCATAACTTCAAGATACTGGGAGGATACAACTATGAGACCAAATGGCTGAAGGATATCGGAGCAACCGGATACAACCTGTTCTCGGATACTCTCTACGACTTGGACCTCGTAGGCCCTGATGCCGAGGGCAACAAGCGTACGGATGTTTCCGGCGGCCAGAACGAGTATGTCACCATGGCTTACTTCAGCCGTGTCAACTACGACTATAAAGGCCGGTATCTTTTTGAGGGCAACCTCCGTTACGACGGATCTTCCCGCTTCCTCAAGGGACACCGTTGGGTGCTTTCTCCTTCCATATCGCTTGGATGGCGTGTGAGTGAAGAACCCTTCTTCCAGCCGCTCAAGAGCTGGTGGGAAAATCTCAAGATACGTGCTTCCTGGGGCCAGCTCGGCAACCAGCAGATGAGTTCCTACTATCCTGCAATCCGAACCATCGATACAAGCGGAAAGTCGAGTTACCTGCTGGGCGGGCCGAATCCTTCCGTGGCCACTATTTCGGCCCCGGTATCCTCCGGGCTCACCTGGGAACGTTCAATCCAGAAAAACATCGGTGTCGACATGACTTTCCTGAAAGGAAAACTCGACTTCTCCGCGGAGGGTTATATCCGTGACACCAAAGACATGCTCACTGCGGGCATGCCTCTGCCGTCCACTTATGGCTACAGCACAGCGCCGCAGGAGAATATCGCCGACCTGCGTACCAAAGGATATGAGCTTACCGTCAGCTGGAAAGACAGTTTCAAGCTTGCCGGCAAGACTTTCCATTACAATGCGAGTTTCCTCTTCAGCGACTATGTATCGCACATTACCAAATTCGACAATCCGGACCAGCTCTTTGCAAAGACCTACTGGGTAGGCCAGAAATATGGCGACATTTGGGGATATCATGTTGACGGTCTGTTCGCCAGCGATGCCGAAGGAGCCGCCTATGACGCCGCAATCGATGCAAGTGCGGTGAACCAGTATCAGACCGGAGGCAACAAGGCCGGAGATGTCCATTACATCGACCTTGACGGCAATGGGAAGATCGAAGCCTCCACCGCTGCCAAAGGCGATGGCCTCAAGGATACCAGGGTTATCGGCAACAGCCAGCCCCGTTTCAACTACGGTATCAACCTCGGTGCATCCTGGAACGGATTCGACCTGACGGCTTTCTTTCAGGGAATCGGCCACATGGACTGGTATCCGGCAGCCGACGCCCGTTCGTTCTGGGGCCCCTTCGCGCGCCCTTACCAGACCTTCATTCCCAGAAATTTCCACACGATGTACTGGACTGAAGAGAATCCCGATGCTTATTTCCCCCGTCCGAGGGGCTATATAGCGATGGCTACCAACCGTTCGCTTGGAGCAGTCAACGACCGCTATATGCAGAACATCGGCTACCTCAGGCTCAAGAATCTCACCGTCGGGTATTCCTTGCCTGACAAACTCCTCCGTAAGGTAGCAATCAGCAAACTCCGCATTTACTTCTCGGGTGAAAACCTGTTCTACTTTGCGCCGGGCCTGCATTCCGACTATATAGATCCTGAAATGGCCGCGACTAACGGAAACCTGCGTATCTATCCATGGCAGAAGACCTTCATGTTCGGCATTGATGTAACCCTTTAATGATTGCAGCCATGAAAAAGATTAAATATATCATAATTGCAATTGCCTGCAGCATGCTCTTCGTCTCCTGCGACGACATGCTCGACCTTACTCCGAAGAGCAAGATGACTCCCGAAACTTTCTTCAAGAACGATTCGGAAATGATGGCTTTCGCGATGAACCTCTATTCCATGTTCCCGAATGCCGATCTTTACAGGGAGAATACAGACACATATACACAGACGCTGACTACCGATGAACTTCGCGGCATACGTCCCGTACCTGCTTCCGGCGGCGGCTGGAGCTGGGGCGCCCTGCGCAATGTGAACACCCTTCTGGACTATCTTCCCAATTGCAAGGATGCACAGACCAGAATAAAGTTCGAAGCAATCGCACGCTTCTTCCGTGCGTATTTCTATTCGGAGAAGGTGAAGCGCTTCGGAGATGTCCCCTGGTATGATTCCCAGGTAGGCTCTACCGAAACCGAGAAACTCAACCGTCCCCGCGACAGCCGTGAATTCATCCTCGGCAAGATGATAGAAGACATCGACTTCGCAATCGACAACCTTCCTTCTACCAAGAACGCGTACGAGCTGACAAAGTGGACGGCAATGGCCCTGAAGTCCCG
>Ga0310695_10003775_pt1 | contig 29105 bp, 22 predicted proteins | sample RumenRJG_04DNA_FD_203882 | JGI IMG/M metagenome (GOLD analysis project Ga0310695, IMG submission 203882) | Bovine rumen microbial communities from Lethbridge, Alberta, Canada - RJG_04 (v2) (version 2) | ecosystem: Host-associated > Mammals > Digestive system > Stomach > Rumen | place: Canada...
TCCTCCAGAAACGCGGGGACGGTCCTTTTGTTTCTGTCCCCTTGCACATACGTGAAACAGGGGGACGGAAACAAAAGGACCGTCCCCGTGTTTCGCAAAACAGTGCAGGATCAGTGAGCTTGTTTCTTCATCCCGTATAAGCAGAGTTCGTCGCGGAAAGCGCGTCGTCTTGAATAGGAAGCCCGATACCGTTCCATGATCAGTGCTTTTGCCTTCGTAACTCCTCTGGATTCCTGTACTTCGCCGAAAGCCGCGATAAAGGATGCACATTCCCCATAATAGTTTCTCTTGTTTGCGTTCATGATGCCTTCGACACGCCACTCGATCCAGTGATCGATCCTTTCCATCCACAGGGCGGAGTCGTTCCCTGAAAGGTGTACCTCTTTTTTCCAGGTTTTCAGAAGATCAGAAAACACAGTTTTTTCATCTGTGCTGTCTTCGTCATCATCTGCTTCCTCTGCAAAAGATATTTCGTCCTCCAAATAAGCCTCTGGAGCTTCCATAGCAGTGCCATGATAGTATTCCTGGAGATCAAATCCGCAGGCATCCCGCGCCCGGCTCAACATGGCAAGCATCCCTTTTCCATAGTTCTCCCCCTGATGAAGCAGAAGGAGCATCAGCGCGATACCTTTCTTCATAAAAGTGGATGACCAACCAAGCACATTTTTAGTAGTCATGCCTGTCTCACGCATCTTTTCAAATTCTTCCTGAAAGTAAAAAATACAGCAGCAGTCATTTCCTCCGAGAACATTATCAGGTTCAGAATGATAAAAATAAAAGCCAGAGCCCTTTCTATCTGGCATGCCCCGGATCATTTCTTCAAATATCTCCAGTGCCTTCGCCCTGTGCTTCTCCCAGTCTTTCGTCAAAAAGCGAAGCCTCAGATAATTCAATGTTGTCGTATGGGATCGAAAAGCCTCCAGAAGGCATCTCTCCGATTCTTCTGTATTATCCAAACGCACGGCATAGGATGCTGTCAGCAGCGCGATCCTGCTGCGGATTCTTTTGTTTGAGGGAATCTGTTCCAAGGCACTCTGTCCCGCTTTCAGCATCGACATTCTCAGATCCGGCTCCCCTGTATCCAGATTATCCATCATGAGCTTCTCCAACAGTGCCGGATGTGTCAGGATATTCTGTTCTGCGACTTCGAGAGCTGATTTCTCGTCCTGAATCATGGAGAGTGCATCCTGCAGCATTCTTTCATACTGTCCTCTGGGGCCAGCGCTCAGGACACGAATCCAATCCTGCAAAAAGGCACTGAAGTCCGGAAGATCCCCGGTTCCCATCTGCATGATCTCCTCCAGCTTAAAAAACTGGTAGTGGAGGTTCCCGATCAGGCGCAGTATTTCCTCCGCCCTCTCCCAGGGAGCGCTGACCAGATAACACAGGTAAATGGCTTCTTTTAAAAACAATTGGTAAACATCATCCTCCAGAAGATCATGGTTGTTCAGTGTTTCCAGATCCATACTGCCATCGTCATAGTCCAGATACGCTCCTTCAACAGAAACCGTCACACAGGAAAGAAGATCGGCCAAGGCGAAGCCCTGTTTGTAAAGCTCCCGGTCCATACAAACATGAACAAGCTCCATGGCCTTTCCAATATCCTCCAGGATGCCATCCGGATCAGCAAAGGTAAATTCATCGACATCACTGTTGTACCAGTCATCATATTCGTAGTTATAATCACTGACCAGTGTCCTTTCGCTCTCCTCTAATTCTTCCAATGTCTCCAATAGGGAGTCTATTTCTTTCTCCAGACTTTCGTTCTTTTTATCATCATCGAAAGAGTGATTGAAAGAATGTCCGTCTCCGCCTTCATCGGTACCTCCTCTGCTGCTGCCAGGATCCAGCACAGCAAATGCTGTAAATATAGAAAGCAGCCTTTCCCGTTCTTTCTCCGGAGTTGTCCTGGCAATTTCGTGAAGCAGACGTTCCAATTGATCGCGGGACATCCTGCTGCTATATGTATCGATTTTCTTTAAAAACTGAGGAAGGTTCATCGTATGTTTTCTCCCTATTTTCTTTTTCACGGCAGTTCAACAGACTGTTCAGAAATAACTCCTCGATCGTGTATTCCTTCCATAGCAGTTATTTTGTTTTTCAGTCATCAAGTCTCCACCCTATTCAATATAAATCAATAGTTCACGTACGATATTATGCCATTTGCCCACGGAATCCCCTACATTCGCAACATCATTCTGACTGCTTCCTTCACGTCATCGCTGAATTCTTCAAGGTCATCCATGCTGATCGCCCGTCATATACCAGATCCGCAATATTGAAAATCATTTTTGGCCTGCTCATTGCTTCAGAATCCTGCAGACACTTTTCATGTGCTCTGCTGTTGTATGTGCCCAACGACTGTCGCTGATAATAATATAACTCTAATATATGTCATCAAAATCAGCAACCTCGTCAATGTCCCACTCAATCCCAAGCTTAGCTGCCGTCTGTACAAACTCTTCTTTTGTGGTTGGCAATTCTATTGAACTACAAGAATTCTCATAAGGATGTACAACTGCAATCCACATCCCGAATCCACCTTCGACATCTTCAACTACTTCAAAGCCAAGACCACATCTATATCCTTCGCCGCCCAGCATATTGCAATACGCAATACACTCAGTACAGTCCCTTCCTTTCTTCTTCGCCATTGCGTTTCTCCTTCATTTCAAATATCAAAAAATACTTTGATTTTTTGGAATATCCTGTCGGTTTTCATTATATCCCATCCCGGATTGACTGCAATTAACTCAGTTTGACACAGTTTTACTCAAACCCGCAAATGTCAAGGAACTGACGAGTGATTATTTATTAGACACCAAAACACCTCAAATCTCTAATAATTTGAAATGTTTTCCCTATTGCCTTACTCTAACTTCTTTTTATTATTCCGACAATTTTCTGATGGAGTGCTGTTCTTTATCCAGGTAAGATGTATTAATGTTTTTTAGAGTATTGGAACCATATACTGCATTTCTAATTATACTCTGGGTGAGCCTACCATGGGATAGAACTGATTATGCATTTCATATTCCAACCCTGGGACAATTATTCTAAGATCATCTTCAAACTGTTTCTTTATAGGAAATGCATACGCAATCACCTTATCTTCTAAAAAAGCCCGTTCCTTTGCTCCAAGATGAAGTGCACCAATCTTTGTAGAATTGTTATCTCTAAAATGTTGTCTCAATCGTACGTAAAGAGAATTATGTATACAACTTCCAACATATAAGCACATGTCACTACTGTAATCACCGTTATATAATTTGATATACTCTTTTTTTATTCGTGCCCCTTTTAAAGTATTGTACTTTCTTATTTGTTCCTCCGTTAGCTTTATTTCATTTACGAACAAAAAAATATATATACCTTTTCTCCCCCATATCTTCTTTGCTTCCTTGCTACCTCTCTCTGGAGATTTCTTAAACACAGCATATTCATCAAATAGTTCGCTTTTAATACTCATCGCCACTTTGTTTTTTTATTGATTGTCTGATCAATGTAGCGCCATTCATTTTCTATATGTTTCTTCATCTCTATAATTACATTACTAAGCATGTTATTCTCCAAATTTAAAGGTGTTAGCGTCGGGTGAGAATTAGACCTTTTCCCGGATCCTTAATATCCCTTCTCACACGACGCTAATAAATAAATTCATATTTCAAGCACATTCCTTATAACTGGGATCAGATTCCGCGATAAAACCGGAATCATAGAGAGGTTCATATGTTCCTCAAAAATATATTCCCAGAATCCCATTATTATCATCTCCACCAGTGTTGCAGAAACCTCTATACTGCAAATGTGCTTTAGATTACACAGATGTCTTCCTTTAACAAAATAATTATATGATTACGCTACCATAAAAATCATTGTTAATCATCGTGTATCTTTCGCCGAATTCCTCAAGCAACCCGATTTCAAATCCAGTGTTTTACATTGAAAAGCGTTTTTTTAATTTTCTTTTCTATTTCTTGGATTTCTCCCCTGGTATTTTCAATCTTAGGATCATCTATGGATAGAATTAATTCAAAAGTTGACAATGCTTTTTTTAAACAGTATCTTGACTTCGCATATTTTTCCATTTGCAGATATAAAATTCCTAAATTATGATAAACCGTTGCAGTATCTATATTATCATCGCCCAATGCTTTCCTTCTAATATAAAGAGCCTTTTTATAATATTTATGAGCTTTTTTGTAAACACCTTCAGCATGATATGCACCCGCTAAATTATTATAAGTTTTAGCTGTTAATAGGTGATTATTACCATACAGTTTTTCCCTAATATAGACTGCTTTTTTATAAAATGATTGTGCTCTCGCATAATTTCCTTGATCAAAATACACTCCGGCAATATTAAAGTACGATACCGCAGTATCAGCATGCTCATCACCTAATTCACTTTTTCTAATTGAAAGTGCCTTTTTGTTATAATCCAAAGCCTGTTCATGTTTCCCCAGGCAACTAAATGCATAAGCAATGTTATTATAAATAATTGCTAAATTACGGCGATCTCTTCCATAACCTTTTTTATACCTTTTAAGAAGTATTTTGCCACTTTCTATCGCTTCTTCATAATTCTCCTGTTTTAAGAAAATATCAGTTAGATTGGTATATACTATTATGGCATCATCATCTTCAATATCTGATAACGACTGCGCATGTGTTAATGCCAAGTTATAATTCTTTAAAGATTCATCGTATCGACCTAATGCATAATTGACATCACCCAAATTAAACCAAGTTTCCACTGTATCAGGATTGCATCTCCCTAATAGCTTTATTTCAATGGATAATGCTTTTTCAAAAAACTCAATTGATTCCTCAAGATGATTGTGTTTTTTGCAAAAAATAGCAAAATTATTATATGCCGTCATTGTTTCTTTACATTCTGTTCCAAGCCCCTTTTCAAAAGCACTTATAGCCTTTTTATAATATTCCAAAGCATTTACACTATTTCCTAGGTCATTATATGCTCCTGCAATATTATCATAAGATATTGCGGTATAAGGATGATTATTACCTAACGCATGTTTCCGGATTACTAGTCCTTTTTTATAATACTTAAGTGCCTCTATATGCTTTTCTTGATTATGATATACTCCTCCAATATTATTATAAAATGTCCCAATAATCGGATGATCTTCTCCAAATACTTCCTTACTGATTAAAAGCGCCTTTTTTAAATATATAAGAGCTTCTTCAAAGCGACCTGTAACAAGAAATAAATGACCGTAATTATTATAAATAGCTACAATAGCTTCATTGCTTCCTACGTTATTTCTATTGCAAATTTCTAATGCTTTCTCTATATACTCCCTTGCCTTTTCATAGTCCCCTTGCGAGCACGCTAATGCGCTTAGATTACTATAAGTTGTAATCATACCAGAACACTCTGTTCCATAATAATTTTCATATAGCTCGCCACTTTTTTTATAGTAGTACAATGCGCACTCATTTTCTCCTATTGCATAATAAGCGAGAGCAATGTTGTTATATAGAACAGCCTCTATATAATTATCCAGAGGAATTAATCTCTGCTTTATATTAAGAGATTTATTATAATATTCCAGAGCATCTTCATACATCCCATACTCATAGCATAAGCTTGCTAAGCTAATTAAAAGCCTTAATACATTAACATCTACACTCCCACTTTCCCCTGACAGTTTACAAATTGTTTCAGGAATTACAATACGTTCTCTGACCTTGTTATATTCCATTGATGGATAGATATATTGATCCGTCTCTTCAAGTTCTGCTATTAACTGGGAATATTTTTCTATAGAAAATACAATCTTGTCATGCATACGCTGCTGTTCGATAGAAGTCTTAACCGTTTTCTGAATCTGATATCCATCAGTTGTCTTTTTTATCCATCCACATTCTTCAAGATAAATAAAATCATTTTGAACATCCTTATTTAAACCAGCCCAATTGAAAACATCAAAAAAAATATTATGTTCTGCTGGAAAAAACGAACATAATATCATTATTTCTCGTTGTGACTCTGTTAATTTCGCTATTTCATATAGTTTCCGTAACTGCTCTTCAAGCGTATGTTGCTTATCACCATATTTTCTTTCGTGCATAGTAAACACATTTGTATCTACTATATTGTAGAAAGATCCAATTTTTAACTGTTCATAAATATAATGCAAATCTGCATGTTTAACAGATGCAGTTTTAGCAATTAGCTCTATAAATAATGTGTTGCAATTAATGTATTTAATAATTAATTCTGCATCATGAATATCATCGCGCTTTTTAATTTGATCATAATTATTTGGTTTATCCTCTGTTTTAGCTAGGAAATATCTGTAGAACACCAATAATGAGTCTTCATAACTTAATATATTTAGCTGATAGGCTTCAAAAACTGGTATCTCAACCCTAGATGTAATCAATATCTTTGTCCGCCCAGCAATGGTATTTAATATGTCGATTTCTTCATAAGTAAGGGGTGCCTCTATACCATCAATGACAAGAAAAGCTCTCACAGATTGCAGATATTTTATAAGAAATGCAACCTTATCCTCAATACGAGTCATACATTGCATTTCTGGCAATCCCAGTTTTATCAAGTCAGCTTTTAAGTTTCCTGTACTACTAATCCATGCAATATGTTTATAATTATTGCCGGATAATTTATTCCTTCTTATATCATCCACTATTGTTTTAGCTAATGCTGTTTTTCCAATCCCACCTTCAGCACATAAACAAACAATATTTTTTGATTCTATCAAATTATAAATATCAATAATATCATCTTTTCGTCCTACCACCTCTTCCGGAGCAGGAATTGTTGTTAGCTTATATGGAACAGGTAGAGTATATGATCCATCTTGCTCAATACTATCAAAGATGTGATTTTTTATCTTCAAATGTAAAAAAATAATATCAAACCTGTTTTGAAGTATTGCATTCCTTCTTATTTCCTCATCTAGACAACTCAAAAAATCTTTTGCAAAGTCGTCTGGTATTGTTTGCGTATCAATATTATCAGAATTTTTATGGTATTTTTCAATTATCTTATTTATACTATTTGCGTATTCATATATTGGAATCTGATTTTCAACCTGCCTGTTATCGAAAAATTCTACAATAGTATCCATACCTCGAAATAGATTTTTCTCTAACGGATGCCAAAACTCCTCCGGAAAATCATATTTGATAAATTGTTCCCCTGTTTCACCATCTATACTTTTAATACATTTCATTGCTCTCCAGCTCTTGTTAAGAGCATTATTCCAATGTTCATCTAAGGAACCGTCTTCTGAGGATATAAGTTCAATTCCACTAATAAAACTGCCAATTTCTTCTCCTATTTTCTTTGCAATCTCTTCTGGTATAACTGGCGCTTTTTTCAGTAAAAAAACGATAACTCCTGCCGCAAGCCTTCCAAAGTATTCCTTTTTCTTATCGTCATTATAACCAACTTTCAGCATTCTCCATTTCCTCAATACACGTGATTCTCAAACATCTGATGGCTCATTTATCCCCCAAGGCAAGAGATTTCAAAAGCTGCATTTGTCTTTCTTCCAAACTCATTTGACCTACTTTGCGACTATTTTATTTGTATCTATATAAACATGTTACCTTCTCCCATTACGCCAATATCCATATTAACTTTTATTCCGTTAGTATACTTATTCCAACATTCTATTAAGTAATCTTTGTTCTCTATGATTTTCTTGACTGCCTTTCTTAAGATGTGGTGCGGCATATGACCTTCAAGCACGCATCCATTTAATATATCAATAGAGACATCATAATCATGTCTATAATTCACATGTATATGTGGACTATTATGTCCATTCTCATTAGAATGCATATAGTATTTATAGCCATGTTCCTTGAATATTACTCCCTGATATTTGGAGAAAACGAAAAATACCATCATTTTATCAGATGGAGGGTATAACTCCAAGAATTGTTCTATCTTCATATCGTAATCTTCAATTTCACATAATTCTTTCTCTACCATGACATGAAACAACCCGCTGCAAGCTAATACTTCCTTATCAGTAAACCCATAATAATGTGTGATTAAACTAATGATATCTCGAAACGAACTATGCGAAGTAATATCAATTTCGAATTTGGTTCTTAATAGGTCAGGAATTGAATTAATAACAAATTCTGTAGATTTATTAAGCCATGATGCAATTATCTCTGGAATATATGTTGGAATCGTATCATTGTAATAATCATTGCCATCGGTGTACACTAAAAAGTATTCTACAATAATTTTTTTATTAATCGTGTCCATCCTTGCTCCCAATTGCATAATAACTATTTTGATAATGCCTTCTTATATAGTTCCAGCCTTTTTATTCTCCCTTGATCCAACTCATCTAAGGACGAAAGCCAATCTTCAATATCTACGCTTAATATAGAGTTGTTCCTAAGCACACGAGCAATATCGCTAGCAGTCACTATCAGTATCGGATGTCCATCCTCAATTACTTCTTGGTATGCCTGCTTATGAACATAGCTCGTCGTCAACATTACCCCAAATTGTCTATAACGGATGCGAGAAATCAGTCTTGACATCTCCCGAACACCCACAGAATTGTTTTTGCTATAACATTTTGCTTCAAGCGCACAATCGATGCGGAGAGGGTAATTTGCTTTGCTGCCCCCACCAATCACGTAATATCCAAGGGCATCTCTCCCGCCATCACGCCAAGGTCTGGTCAAGGAGAAGTCTTGGAATTTTTCATCCATCTTTTCAAGGATATCCTTTGCACATTTTTCAAATCCGTAAGGGTTATCTTTATAGTGTTCCCTGATGATTTCCAGGCACTGCATCCCTTCATTGTCACTTTGCAACTGCGCATATTTATCCGGAACCTTGGGAAGCTTCTTGGCTGTAAGTGCAATGATTCCGTTTCGTCCTTCTTTCATAAACCGAATCCACGTTGGAGGAGCATATTGAAGGCTGTTATCATGATCGTGAATCAGGGCTTCTAGCCATTTTCTATCAATTGGTTCAGATGTATCTAGAACAGTAAAATATGCCTCATAATTCTGAAAGCGTTGTTCATCAATAGTTCTCCAGAATGCTACGAGATCTCTGTCCGGAGAAATCTTTGGATTCCCAGGAGCTGCTAATCCCAAAAATTGAACATCCCACCCGGTACCGGTTTTCTTAAAGATAAAAAATGGAGGAACATTTTTTATAGACCCGTCTTTACTATTCAAGCAATCAAAGACAAGTTCCAGAAGCTGGTTACCTTTTCTTGGAGTGTCCAAAAGTGATCTTCCCGGATTCCGGTTGTCCCCATAATATCTGAAAATTCCGGTCTCCTCGTCCAAGTAGTCAGGCCATGCTAATTCAGACATAGAGGTATATAAAACGACATAGGCCGGCAGACCAGAGCCGTCCTTCCTCATCACCTTCCTGAATCCCCCCGAATTACTACAGCCAGGCATCAATTTGCTAAGGACTTCTGAGCCTTTTCCGCTGACCTTGCCTCCTTTATAGATAGTATCTACTACGAGATCTGCTGTTTTCAGGTCTTCAAACATAATTACCATCTGCAATATCTCCCAGATTAAATAGTTCTACTCTTCCGCCCGGTTAATAACCCTTTCCTCTATAGCCTCTTCAATGACCCTCACGCAGTCTTGCGTGTTTTTTGTAATGTCATTCCCCCAAAATCGAATAACAGTCCATTCCCGAGAACGTAATGTCCTTTCAACATCCTGATCTCTTTCCATATTCCTTGAAATCTTTTTTAGCCAATATGAGCTGTTGGAACCATTTGCCAAACGTAGCTGGAGCTTCTCCCAATCTTTTCCATGGAAAAACTCAGAGTCACAAAAAATAGCAATCCGGTACTTTGTAATAGCAATGTCAGGCGTTCCAGGCAATTTTTTATAATTCTTCCTATACCTTATGCCATGATGCCAGAGGGCTTTCCTAAGAACTAATTCAATTGATGTATCCTTAGATCGTATCCTAGACATATTCTTGTGCTGCTGCGAAGTGGCACCCATAAGGCAATAGTTCTCCATTGATATGTAATAAACGATTATTTACAGCAGTTTTAGTCGCCGGAATCGAATCCAACTCTATTTCCAGCCACTCGCTTCATCATCCTTAAAGAAATTATTATAAAATGACTCGCTGACAAATCTATTGAATGAATAATTATTACTTTCTTTATATGCGTCTGCATACTATTCACTATTTAGGAAGTTTCCCCAATGTATTATAAATTCTTAAGGAAGAAATCTGAATTACCTCTCAATTCAGCCCAGAATTATATACCAGTTAGCTCCTGATACATCGTTGGCTTCCCTCATTTATCATACCAGAAAAAAACGATGAATCAATAATCCTCTATCAGTCAAGTTTTAGGGAAAGGATTTTCTCAGTTTTCCTGTACTAGCCGTCGCAATAATCAAAAAAACTATCTAAAAGCCTTCACCCCTTGAACTTAAGTATTTCATTTCAGGGTCACGCATCTTTGTTGTCACGAATTTCTGATATCAATCCCACAGAAAATTTATCTTTGCTAGTTCGGGTTCGATGTATTATGAATTTTCTATTTTGAAATATTATTTTTTCGGGTTGTAAACACCGTTTTTCCCAGAACGCCCGTTGTGCCTCGTGAATTTCATTCAAAGCTTTCTCCTTCACACATTTTTCTTTTTTCAAACCTGCCATCCTGCAAAACTGTCGGGTGATCAAGATTGATATTATCCCCTTTTAGGACGGCAGGTAATATGCTCAGTAAAAGTGACGATTCTCGTCACTTTTAATAGACGGGGTTGTACCCTCGACTCGCTATGCATAGGTGCTGCACCCAGATAAGAAGCTGCCGTCTCTCAGCTCTACCAATGCCAATGGGGATTGCATTCCCCTTGATCCCTCGCCTGCAGAAACTGACAGATGCTCCAGTGCGCGAAAAGTGCCGAAAGCATTTGTTTCGCTTCAACATGTTACGGCGCTTCCACTAAAAAAAGCCGGTTACGTCTGACTTCCTTTTCGTAAATCATCCGTTACCGGCTCCTTCATTTATCTTAGGAGATAGGATAGTTATCTTGGGATTAGCTATATTCAGTTTTCTTAATGCAAACAAATGGCCGTTCTGGTTTTATCAAAAAACAAATCTGGGAAAAGCGATCGTTGTCTAATTATACAGTCATACCCTATTTAGCCCAATACGATATCCAAGGTCAAATAATTCCTGGATAAGCTTCGTATCATTTATCCGATAGGGATAATCGTTCCGATAAGTGGCTGTTTTTGTCACCTGAACAAAATCTGGTTTATGGTTTAAATACAAGCGAAGTTCTAAGCCCCACTTATTCGCATCCTCCTCAAGAACAATGATGCCACCGGTTGCACCAGTTGCATTGCTAATTGTAGGAGAATACTTTGCATTATATTCTGAATAAAAATTCTTCAGTCTGCCAGGACGTCCTTCTGCTTCAATAAATACTTCGGTTTCATTTTGTTTGATAAAGTCATCCAATCTATTTGCTAAGCTCACTATGTCTCCTTTCTACATCTTCGGAACAAGAGTAAGATAATCAACACTTTTTGTCGTAAGATCCCATTTTCCCACTCGCATTTTCTTGATCCTTTTTTTGTCTCCAAAATCCAGAAGATCTTCTCTCTTGAATGCATTGAGGAGCTTATTTAAACTGCCCAGGCCTGCTGAAGAGAGTAAAAATGCCTCATCCGGATCGATCAGCTTACAATAAGACCAGAGTTGCCCAAGGTCTCGAAGCGTAAGCTTTGTCTTTTTAGCCTCAATAAAAAAGAGTTTGACATCAAAATTCTTACGAGCAATCCCAAGTACATCGATTTGTATATCGACTCCATTTGCCATTTCATTAACTATTCCATACTTTGCTAAAACCCGATCTAATCGCTCTGCATGTGCATCTATTGCAACGACTTCATATCTCTTGTATTTGTCCTTCATGTATTGTTCAAGCCATAGACGCATTGGTTCATATAATTCTTCTTCCAGCATTATTCCGCGTCCTCTCCATATCCCAGATCTTTAGCTATGCCTGTCCAACTGTCATAGTGCTTTCCTCGGATCCGCTCTGGAATGAACTCGTCGTTTTCACCAGGATGGTGTGGCTTTCTTCTAACACGTTGTGATATCTCCCAATAGTATCTGTGAAGGCGAACCATCGGATCTTTGCCTGTCAAAACATATGGTTTTTTTTGTTCTTCAGCAAAATAATCCAAGGCTTCCTGTTTATGTAAGACGACAAAGCCAACTGGCTGATACTCTAATGCCCAAACCTTGACTTGGTGCTCTTTTTTCCAGAAGTCCGGATGTCCTTCATTGTACTTTTTCAGATGTCCGTCACGCATGTTCGGGTGGGCCCAGTCAATGGCTTGTACTGGGATATCAATACTCTTAAGAAGATTACAGAAGTCAACTACCAGTTCCCAATTCTGGGGAATTTCAAAGTAAACTCTGTAATTCGGCTCATTGTACGCATAATTGCTACGCCTGATATACCCTGTAACATCAGCAAAACCCTTAACGAATTGCTTTCGTTCATCATAAGTAAAAGTGAAGACTTCCGGAGATATTCTAACATTATCAGAGGAGGTTGCCCCACCTATATACCTTAAAACCTCTCTCATTAGATAGTCTTCGTTAGGTTTCCGGAACGACAAGAAAGAAACTTTTGCATTTTGGGAGAAAGTTAATGCAGTTCCTAATAAAGGCTCTAATACTTGACGAATATCTGTAATACTTGCACGAACATAAATACTTACGTTATTTTGAAATTCTGTTGCCAGTTTTTTGTGTGGTATTTCAATAGTTACGGTTGTATCTGCCACACCTCTTTGTACTACACCGTTTCCAGTTATCATACCCAAGAGATAAGCCATTTCAACGTTCATAACCTCTCCTTATTACCTTTTGTAGCCGTTCTCGAATTCCGTCAAGAAGCCCCGCTTCTCTGCAATCGCTCTTATGCCAGAAATATCTTGTACGTTTCCGAATCTAAATCCATAATTCTGTACCAAATCGATAACAAATCTTGATTTATTGATTCTTCCAACGCATGAAGGGCCATTTCCTTTGCCCATATTCTTTAGAAGGATCTCTGGGCAATTCCGAAGGTTGGCAAAGTTTATCCTGAACTGTGGGCTTAGCTTATTCGGCATTCCACTTGGTGTCTCTCCCATTTCAATAGGCCTATACTTTTGGCCTGGAAATAACCTCTCAAAAGTCTCGTCCCTTCCATCCCTCGGAATTTCTGCTTCAAAGAAACTGACCCTTCCCGGGGATGCTATATAACCAACAATCTCAAACATTTCGGCCTCTGATCGAACAGAAATTGTTCGTGCACGGTCACCAAGTAACGGGCTATGCACATTATTATCTGTTGTAAAGCTGAGATTCTTTGAAGTTCTCTTGCAAGATACTTGTTCCTTCTGTTGCTTGATTGGAGCCTGCTGAACCTGTTTTGCAGCTTCTCCATCCTTTTCTTTCGTCGCAGATACCTTTTTTTGAAGATCTAAATCGTCAGTTGTCAGAAATGATTCAAAGATCTTTGGAAATTGATGCTTATGCAATTCTCCAGAATAGTCGACTTCGATATATTCCTCATTTAGGCTTTTGACAGTCCCTTCGCCATAGACAGAGTGCATAACTTTCATCTCGGCAGACTCCTTTCTTATACCAGATGAAACGACGCTGCGATCTGATCTGCAAGCGCCTTTGCCAACAATGGTGGCACTGCATTTCCTATCTGCTTCCGGATGTAAACCTTAGGCCCATAAAAAATGAATATATCGTCAAACGATTGTATTCTCGCAGCCTCTCTGGGCGTGATCGCTCGATTTAAGTAGGGGTGATTATTAGTGCCATTGGATGATGCATCAAATCTTGTGTCAATGGTGGGTGAGACCGCATCCCATTTGAGTCGCCCCCAGGTTGATTTAAACTTCTGATTTCCATGCATTTCTTCCGGAAGGAATTCTTTTCCCTGTTCAGGAGGAATCAGTTTTAACTTTTCAATAGCCACCTGTTTATGTTTTGAAGCTTTATGATTGTAGAGCTTATTACTGCCTTTACGCATCTGTCTTTGATAATCGCTAAGAGGCTCCATCTTATAATCCTGTTCAAAGTCTCCTTCACCTGAATGCAAATAAGATAAATCACTTATTGCTTCTCTTACCGTTGTTACTCGAGTAGTAGTAGGCATGGGCAGACTCACCGGGGTATGTTTAGAGCATATGAAAATCGCCCGTTCTCTGGCCTGCGGAACACCAAAATCTGCTGCATTCAAAATATCAAACCTGACGATATAACCAAGTCGTTTTATAGTGTTAACGATCTCATCTTTAAACCACCCGTTTGCTGACAAGAGAATACCTTTTACATTTTCAATTACGAAAATCTCCGGTTGCAACCGTTCAACAATTCCCAGGTATTCTCTAAACAAAAAATTCCTTGGATCTTTTAGCCCGAGTTTTTTCCCTTTCGGCGAATACCCTTGGCACGGCGGGCCTCCGACAATCATGTTTACGTCGTTTTCTTTTGCAAGGGCAATTACTTTCTCTTTAACAGTTGAATCTGTGATATCGCCAACAATCACTTCTGTATCCGGCATATTTTTTTTGAAGGTTTCTGCAGCTTTTTCATCAAAATCTAACGCCAAGCATGTCTTGAAGTGAGGGTTTTTATGCATTCCCCACGATAAACCACCTGCACCACAAAACAAATCCAACACTCTAAATATCTTTGGAGGCATCTTATTTTCTTGTTTTCGTCGGATTAAAATCCGCTTAAACTGTTCCTTTCCATTGACTTTGGGCTTAAATAAATCAAACTCGTTGTCAGATCCATGATTAGCTTCACCAACGATTTCAAATTGTATACCATTATGATATTTGAGATAGGTAATGGGGACACCCATTAATCCTTCATAATCCATGGGGATTTCAGAGACCTTACGCACATTTATTGCATCATAGTTGTCATATTTCGGATATTGTTCTGGGCTGTAGTGTTTTGTAAGAACAAGCTCTTGATGTCTTCTGGGCATATCTATATTTGTTAGCCACATAGCATTTCCTAAGCTTCTCCATTTTTGGCCTGATTCGTCAATCCAGAACCGTGTCTTTCTAGGTTCTGTATCAGCAGGGACACGAAACGCCATATCCCCAAATCTATAACCAACCCAGACTTTATCTTCTTTGATATAAGGGAAAATTTCTTTATACGTTATAGCATTCTGATTTCCTATGAGGAGAAATTGCTTTTCATGCTTTACTAAAAGCGAAAATAGCGAAGCGAATAAGCTAAACGGTGGATTCGTGCAGCAAATATCACATTCCTTCAGATATTCAATGCACTCATCAGATCGAAAGTCTCCGTTTCCGTGCAATTTTTTTACAGTATCCTTTTTATTAAGCACGATCTTTATTACATCATCAGCAACTTCTTCGCCTATTCTTCCAGGCAAGTTAGTTACTGACAGCACATACCCTCGCCCATCGACCACTTTCTCGTCATCGCTGTCATATAAATCCAACATCAACTGGTTATTCTCATGTATCTGATCAATTTTTGAACCCGAATAAGAGGTACATATCAATTTTTTTAGTTGAAACCGGTTAAAATTTCTCAGAAAATAATAGCAGAAGTTTGATTGGTACGGATCATCACAATTACAGAGGACAATCTTTCCTTTGAATTGCTCCTTATAATGCTCAAGTTCCTCAGCAATTGTCTCATAAGTAGTGTACCACTCATCAGTGTTGTTCGAAGAGTACTTCGCATTATTCAAGATTGCATTACCCTGCCGATGAAGCTCATCGCGTGCCAATCCTGTTGTTAACTCACCCATAACTCTTACCCCTAACACTCTTTTGCGGATTTATCTTCCAATGCCTTCAGCTTTCTATGCTTTTCTTCATACCATCGAGATAGGGCCCGCTAAAGCACTTTCCACAGCGACAGTTTTAGTTTGTCACAGAGTGTTTTAATCGCTCATATATCTGGGTCTCGATGCATACATTCAAATTAATCCCATTTTCCCTGAGTCTTGCCAGGAATTATCCCCCTTCTTTCTATAAACGCCCACTAAATCATACCACAAACACTACCGAATTCAACTGTTTAACAAAAGTCAATTTTAATGATTAAACTCTTATACAACGACGAGGGATAACTCCTAAAAATCTGTCCACAAGACGGGGAGAGCGGAAATACTGGTGTCCAATCTACCCAGTACAGTTTATAAATATTTCTCAAATATAATATCTTTCGGCGCTTAATCATCCTGTTCAATAATTTTTCACTTAACTCGTCGTTCATTCTTCTCATAATTCAGGTCCACCTCTACTGTTCTGATTGCTCCGTGATTGATTACGGTTTGTCTGGTTTTCCTTGTCCACCTGTTCCTGCTTTTCAGCAAGGTTTTTGAGGATGCTCTGTCTAAGCCCCCCTCTTTTCCCATAATGTGCCGTATGCCTGGTCTCAACGGTAGCTCTCCCTTCTCTACCTTCAGAAGTTGCCTGATAACCCCGGTTCATTCTCTGATCCGTTTTCATTCTGACTACAGGCTCATAAACCAGTGCTGCTTCAGTTTGTTCTGATATCTGCATATTGTCATCACCAATGTGCCGTTCTTTGTGCTTTGCTTTTGCTTTCGCGAGGCTGCGATTATATTCTTCCTGTCTCGCAAGGCCAACTTCATAGTCCTTCTTTGCGTTCCGGAATGCTTGTTCAATGTCCTGCACGGAGTCAAAGCCATGCTGAGCCGGAAACAGTTCCAGCTGTTCTTTTGCTTTTCTCAATTTCCCCTCTTCGGTGGAAATCTTCTTTTTCAGTTCTTTCCGTTCAAATACATGCAGTGCTTTATCTACGAAAGAACCCTCCAGCATTTTCAGCTGTTTGTTCAGCTTCGTAATCGTCCTGTCAATCGCATAGATCTTCCTGTTGATTGCATCAAGATCATTATGCAGGGCTTCCAGATGCATATACTCTGCTCTGGTGCGTTGTAGCTCAGCATGGTCAAAAGTCACAGCAGGTTCTTCTGCTTTTTCAGTCAGATTAATATTTTTCTTTCTATGCGTGGCTTCCTTTGCCGCGTTCTTTTCTTCTTTTTCTCTCCGGAACATTAGGAAATGCAGGAATATTTTCAAGACATTGACCGCCTTTTGAAGAACAACTGCAAAGATATCTGGCTGATTACCATTAAGTCGAGTAGATTCTGCCACCTTGTCGGTGACGTACTCCTTCTTGAAGTCGATCACATCTTCCTGCGAGCCTCCGGCGATTAGCACCTGGTCAACCGTGCGGTTCCATTCCTTTCGGAGTTCATTGTCCGACTGAATTTCCTTTGCTTTCGGATTATTCTTTCCGACCTTCTTTGTCGGAAGATATGGACCGGATTTGTCAAATACCTGCAGTTTATCCTTCTCATCCCGGAGGCACTGATTAATCAGATCTGTGTACATGATCTTCACTTCCTGCAGGAAGCTTTTCTCCTTGAACAGGTCTTTCCGCTCGGAGAAAAACCGTATCTCATAGATGGATCCTTTAGGGATAATCCTGCACCCCGGCCTAATCTGTTTATTCTCATCCATGATTTCTTTTTTTGTCCGGACATGTCTGCCATTCTCGTCATAAAACATATTCCTTGGCGCATACTTGATCTCGGTCTCCTCCAACGGCATCCTGTCTGCAAAAATCAGGTGGATATGATAATTCGTTTTTGTCTTGTTGTGATGAAGAGCCGCGGTGCACTGGACGTCGTACTTTGTCCGGAATGTTTCTGTAAACAGTTTCAGCACTAACGCCGGATCTGCTGTCTGCAGTTTTTCCGGAAGAGCGATGACCAGTTCCCTCGCTTCGATACACTTTCCATTCTTCTGATTGCTCTTTCGGAAATCATACTGAGCCTGCTCGGAGAGATATTTCCAGAATTCCGGCTTCACAGTAGAGTAAGTCGCATAGAGATGCTCCTGGCGTTTGGGATTGCTGATATAGTCGACACGTCCCCGGACATCCGGAAGCTTTGTCATCTGGATAAACGAATGTCTCGGCATGATACCACCCCCCTCTTGACATTCATATTATTCTGATCTTCTTTGAATCTTCACTGGGCCAGATTCTTCTGTTTACGAAGCACCTGCAGGAAGAACAAATCCCTTTATGCTGCGCAGCATCGTGCGTTTACAGCGCGAAAAGCCCCCGGCAGGGCGAAATACCCTTTGTCATAAATTCTCTGATTTGTGCAAAGGGAGTATTTCGCTCTCAAACGCCGAGGGCTCCCGATAATAGTCTTTCCCCATAAACTAATAAAACCGTTTACAGGTTTTGTCTTCTACCACTGACTTCCTACCACCCGCTTCAAAAAAGTTTACAAATTAAGCAGTTAAAGAGAAGAAGCCTTTAAATCAGGCTTTTCTAGACTTCTCACCGTTTTTGAAATGTTTTTTTCCTTCGGTGGTAGCTGCTCGGTGGTAATTTGCTCTACTACTGGATTATCGAGGATTCCTTTTTCAATTCGTTTTTTCTTTTTTCTGATCAAAGGGAGTCGTTTCGTTCTCAGCAATCTTCACGAATCCATCCCCCGCGTCCGCAGAAGGCTCCACAATCTTTACCCAGGCTTTCTGACTTCCATACATGGTAAACTTTCTGCTGTCGATGCATTTCCATCCAAGTTCACGAAGCATGTCTGCAATTCGTTTGGATTCCCATGCAGGAATGCTGTCACTAAAAATGTGATTGAATACCATGCAGTAGATTTCCTTCACGCAGGTATACTCGTCTCCTTTTTTCTCAAGGAATGCTTCTACCATTCCGAGGTCACTGTCCTCCGGCATGAATTCCTTCTGCAGGCTGGTAGCGTACCCCTCCATATTTTTGCTGAAAGTCAGCTTAAGATTATTTCCTTCTTCCTTGTAGTAGTACATAGCTTCCGCCCACATCTGCTCGATATATGCGCGGGACTTCTGCTCATCCTCAAGAATGTGATGCTCTGCTTTGGCAGGATCGATCAGAACCGGGGCAAATCTGCGGTTGCCGCTTCTATCAAAGGGAAGAAACTGCAGATCATTGGAAGTTCCGCAGAACACGCACTGGCGCAGGTGATCCTGTGGATATTTGTCATAAGGAGTCTTATAAGTTTCTTTCTGCCTGGTCAGGAATGCTTTGAATTCTTCGATACTCTGTGCCTTTGTCTTTGCATTCAGTTCACCGAATTCAATGAACCAGTGTCCCTGCAGCTTGCGGTAGACATTATCATCGTCCACCTTTTTCAAATCGTCACAGAACCACTCGTCCTTTAATGCCAGAAAACGGAAGAATGTAGACTTCCCGCATCCCTGCGGCCCGACAAGACAGAGGCAGATGTCATATTTGCAACCGGGTTTATAAACGCGGTGGATTGCTGCCAGCATATGAAGTGTCATGACTTCTCCCACGTAGTTGTTACTGTCAGCTCCCAGGAAATACGACAGTGCATAACGTATCCGCTCCTTTCCGTCCCAGGTCAGGCTTTCCAGCATCTCCCTGATTGGATGGAATCCATTTTCATTGGCAACGATATTAACAGCTGAACGGATTTTCTTTTCGCTAGTCAGTGCATATTTTTCTTCCAGATAGAGCTTCAAGTTATCCTCGTCGACATCCGTGTAGTTTTCCCCTTCTCTGTGCCAGGTCATTTTTTTCGTGACGACAGTTCTCCCTGTCATGAGATTTTTCCGGAAGGCGCCTCCAAAAACCGGGTCATGCCGCAGTACATATAGGCAGTTATAAATCGTCTGACGAGGTGTTCCGTTCTTAGTCTGTTTCAGGTTTGACCGGATATCCTCCACAGTGACTGCCTCTTCAGCCACCTGCTCCTCCAGCTGATTCAGCTCTGTCTCGCTCATATTCTTTAATTCTTCTCTCAATTTTCTTCACTTCCTCTCTTTCCTTCTTGAAAAATCCAGCCTGTCTCTGTCCGTTCCGTACAGCAATGTGTCCAATTGGTACCGGACAATGCTTTTCCTGGACAGTGCTTCACAGAACAAGGGATGCAGATCATTCTCTGGTCCTGCAGGACTATGTTCCTTTTCCCACTCCTCCAGATAAATCAGATACTGAATCAGCATGATTTCCGCTCGTTCAATCCAGGACTGGATCTGTCTTTCCAGCCGGCGAATACGCTGTTCCTTTTTCTGTTCTTCTGTTTCCTCCGGTTTCTTTTTCTTCTGTTCTTTTTTCTCGCCTTCTTTACGATCTCTCAGCTCGAAATTCTGTACTTGATTGTCCTGCTGATTCTTCCTCTGCCTTTCCTCCTGATCATATTCAGAAGAATGATCTGTAGTACTCATTTCCGTATTACTTCCCTCTGTTTTGCAACTGGCGGCACATGCATTCTGATCCGGAACACAGATGCCGAAATCCACTGCCAGCTTCGAAGCCGCTTCATAGGGTGTCAGTCCAAACATTTTACTGACAAAATCGATCACATCCCCGTCTGCCTGACAGCCGAAGCAGTGATAACGTCTGTCCAGCTTCATGCTTGGATTGCGGTCATCATGAAAAATGCACCTTGCCATTCCGTTCCTTTTCACCGGAATCCCATAGTATTCCGCTGCCTCTCTCGTTGTTACCTGTTCTTTGACTGCTTGAAAGATACTCATTTTCTTTTCCCCCTTTCTGTTGATGCCTAATAGGGTGGAGCGGATTTGTTGCCGCCCTTACCCCCGACCGGCCCACATCCGTCGTAAGTCGATATATACAGTACGTGCGCCGTGTCATAAAAAAGAGCACCCGGCGTCTTTTAGCCCGATGCTCACAGTTACCTTTTCAGTATGCTTTTTTATCTTTCTCTATTTCATCCTGTCCCTCTCTGCGCAGGGGTTTCCTAGCCGACGGATTTTTTCTCTCCGGCGAATATACCGCCGGTATTCTGTACAGTCATTCCTCGCAAAAGTTCCACAATACATCGATGTGTCTGTCTGCATAAACCGTGATCTGACGGATGAATAGATCTGAGAAGTTTCTGTCCAAAATGAGATGTTTCTTAAGCTCAGGAACTGTCATTTCTGTTCCCGCCGCTTCCTGTGGTGCTTCCATTTTGGAAATTGCTTTTTCCTGCCTGCTAATATTTTCGGAAAGCTTGTCCATCATCTCCTCATATGCGGTTTTCTGCTGCAGATAGGTTTCCTTTCCGGTCAATCCTTCCTTGAAACTTTCATAAGCCTGGAAGAGATCTCTGTTTATCTTCTCTCTGGATCTCTGCATCTGCACAAGCCGCTCTCCTGCATCGTGAATTCGTTTCTTCATCCGCTCGTTTTTCTCTCTCCGTATGGATTCAATATCCGGTAGAGATCGGATCTTCCCATAAATCAGCCTTTTAAGTATCTTCTCCAGGTCCTTGTCCAGGATAGATTTGACACACTGGTCTCTGTCCGTAAGATAGAATCTATGCCTGCAGGAATAAAAAGGTAATTGATACTGGTATCCGTTGGAATGACTCATGGCATGCCCGCATCCCCCGCAGATCACTTTTCCTGTTAGAAAATGTCTGGCGGCAGGATCTTTATCCGGCCATTCTCTGCGTGCGCTTTCAAGTCTGGATGCAGCATTCTCAAATTCCTCTTCTGTAATAATAGCGGGAAAGACTCTCTCCACGCGTTCCCATTCCTCAGCGGGATTGGCAACAGTGCGGTGAGATCCGACTTCCTGCGAATGCGCTTTGTTATACACAGCTGTCCCGACATAGACTTCATTTCTCAGGATCCTGCCGACTGTGTTTCCGGTCCACTTACTCCCTTCTTTCTGATCCCAGAATACATATTGTTTCCCGTCCCTTTTCTGAACATAAGCTGCAGGAGTATCCACTTTCTCCTCGTTGAGTTCTTTCGCAATCTGATACTTGCTTTTTCCGTCAATGAATTCGCGGAAAATCCGGCGGATGACTTCCGCGCCTTCCGGTTCAATCAAAAGCCTGTGGTGGTCATCAGGATCCTTTCGGTAACCATAGGGAGCATAGACATTCATGAAATAGCCCTGTTCCTTTCCGGCACGGAGAGATGTCTTGACCTTCTGAGACAAATCTTCACTGTAAAAATCATAAAGCATGGCTTTGAATGCCACGTCGATCTCACCGATGCCGCCCTCACACTGTGAACTGTCATAGCTGTCATTGATGGCTATGAAGCGGATTCCCATGAAGGGCAGAATCTGTTCGGTGTACTTCCCCAGGACCAGATAATCACGGGAGAATCGGGATAGATCTTTGACAATCAGGGTGTTTATCAGCCGGTTCCGGATCAAATCAAGCAGCTTTTCCATTCCCGGACGGTTCATGTTTTTTCCCGAATACCCGTCGTCAATGCATTCGACTATCTCCTGATTGCGGAGTTTTCTGTCTCTGCGGATATAGCGCATGATGAGATCCCTCTGATTGGAGATACTGTTGCTCTCATCACGAACAAGGTCGTCCTCCTTTGACAGCCTCAGATAGATTGCAATTCTCTCTGTCATTTCCCACCTTCTTTCTTCCTGTCCGGAAAAACTTCCGTTTCAGAAAACGGGTATGTAATCTCCAGTCTATGGCCGGGATAAATTTCGATTCTTGTAATCAGCAGTTGCAAAAGATCCCGATCCGGAGTGCCGTCGGATGCTCCGGAGAGGGCAAGCAGCCATTCTTCTTTTCTTCTGATCTCTGTGGCAAACTGATTGCGCCTGTTCTCCAGTATCCGGATTCTTTCCGCATGCCTTTCCTGTTCCAACTCAGCCTCATGCCGTCTCTTTTGATAGTCTTCTCTGGACAGCTCTCCCAGGACATAGGACTCATAGTCCATACGGGATTCTGCTTCCTGATTTTCGAAATGGTTTTTTAATTTGCGGATTTCGCGCTCTTTCTTTTTCAGGGCAGCCTGCAGCTGACTCTCACTGATTTTGACCACTTGTCCTGTTTCTCCCGAAAAACTCCGCAGAAGGTCTCCCAACAATTGTTTGACCAGACTGTCCAGCATGGTTTCACTGATCGATGTTCTGCAGTTTCCTTCTTTTCCCAAAGTATAGTTATCCCGGCAATGATAGTAGTAGATCCTTTTCTGCTGGACGGACCCTTTCACAACGGACCAGTAGGACATTCGTTTCCCGCAGATACCGCAGTACAAAAGTCCTGCGTACTTATCTGGTTTGATTGGAAACTCTGCCGTTTTATCACGCGTGAAGTCGCTGTTTTCAACTTTCTTCTCCAGCATTTTCCTGACTTCAAAATAGGTTTCCCGGCTGACAATCGGCTCGTGAGTGTTCTCTGTGATGATCCACTCCTCTTTCGATGTGAAATGCTCTTTTTCCCCCTTATACAGGCGTGTCTTTCTCTTGCCCTGAACCAGATTGCCGATATACATCTGGCTGGAAAGAATATTGGAGATGGTGCCGATATTCCATTTCTGTGTTTCTTCTTCCTCCCTGAGAACAAGCTCGCCGGTCTTCAGATAGCTTCCCGGGATACGGAGCCGACGTTCCTGCAGCTTCCGGGAGATTTCTCGCAGCGGAATTCCTTCCAGAGCCATTTCATAGATGGACCGCACAACCTCTGCCGTCGGTTCGTCCACGATCAGCTGGCGGAGCGGATGGTTAAAGTCTATCTTGTATCCATAAGGAGCATTGGATCCGGAAAATCTGCCGCGAAGCCGTTCCTGCTTTTTAGCCACAGAGAGCCGCTTTGATATATCCCGTGCATACATGTCATTGACAAGATTCTTGAGGGCAACCTCCATCTCCTTATTCCCGTTACGCTCCTCGTTTGTATCAAAATGGTCATTGACGGAAATATAACGGACGCCAAGGAAAGGGAAAATAGTCTCTACGTAGTTGCTTGTCTCCAGATAATCCCTTCCCAGACGCGATAAGTCCTTGGTCGCAAGGCAGTTCACCTTCCCGGCGCATATATCCTCCATCATCTGCTCGAAAGCAGGCCTGTGGAAATTGGTACCGGAGAAGCCCTTATCTACATACTCCTGTACAATCTGGAAATCCGGTTTGTCCTGAAAATAACCTCGCAGGATGTGCAGCTGGTTCTCAATAGAATCATTCCTGCCGCTTGCATCCTCGACAGAAAGCCTCGCATAAAGCCCTGTCCTCCATACTCCGGTAGAAGCAGTTTCCCGGTCTGCTTCCGTTTTTTTGTCTTTGACGGCGTTAAACCGTCTTTTCGTCCTTGCCATCGTTCCTCCTTTCTTTTCACTGTCATGCCTTCACTGTTTCACGATGCATTATTCAGAATGGAGGCACATTTCTGCATCTCGTCCGTGTAACGATAAACAATATCCACAGTCTTATCCTCATAGATCAAGATTCGGTCAATCAGGCTGACAAGCAGACGGTGATTCAGTTCCTTAATCTGCGGGTGTTCTCTGAATCGATTCAAGAAATCCCCTGCAACAATACCGTTTTCATAGATCCTCCGGATCAGATCTTTTTGTCGAAGGATAGCTTCCTGATACCTGCGCTCACGTTCTGAATACTGTTCCCGATAGCTGTAAAACTGCTGTCCACTGATCAACCCTTCTTTCAGATCCTGATATAGAGAAGATTTCAATACCCTGCATTTCTCCAGATCCTGCTGTAACCGTTGTATTTCCTGATCCCTGGCGAATGCGTCCTCCATACTGATCTGCATGTCTTCCAGTCTATTTGCCAGGTCATCGAACCTGCACATCTTCCGAATCATTCGGTTCAGACTCTCCCGGACAATCTGTATCAGATCCGATTCACGAATACTGTGGCGTGTGCATCCCGGACTGCCACGGCTTTTGTTGTTATAGGTTGAACAGATATAGTAGACCGTTTGCTTTTCTTTCCATGTGCTGGTTCTGCGGTTCATCGCACTCCCGCAGTCTCCGCAGAAGAGGAGCCCGGAGAACAGGTAGCTTTCTGTTTTATTCGGACTGCTGATGGTGTCTCTGTTTAACAGGGACTGTACAATCAGGAAATCGTTCCTGCTGATAATTGCCTCATGGGTTCCCTCCACAATATCCCAATCCTCTTTTGGCTTGTTGATGATACGGTTTACCTTGTAGCTGACTTTTGAAGTCTTTCCCTGAACCATGTTGCCGATATAGATTTCACTTCGCAGGATGTGCAGAACCTGAGAAGCGTTCCACCTGGTTCCTCTCGTTTTTCCGAAACCTCCGCATTTCTGGCCGTTCCTGCGCTTATAGGCCGCCGGCGGCAGAATCCCTTCTTCTGTCAGTTCCCCGGCGATGGCGTTGGCGCTCACTCCCTCAATCTTTCTGGCAAAGATCCTGCGGACTGTCTGTGCCGCCGGCTCATCAACAATCAAATGGTTTTTATTCTCCGGATCTTTTTTATATCCATATGGTGCAAACGGTGCAATATATTCTCCATTTTCCCTTTTCACACTCTGGCTGGACCGCACCTTCATGGAAATATCCCTGCTGAAGGTATCGTTTGTCAGAGCCTTGATCGGCATAATCAGATGGTCGTCACTGCCTGTTGCTGTCAGAGAATCATAGTGGTCATTGATCGCGACGAACCGCACTCCCTTTTCCTTGAATATTCTGGAAAGATAGGTTCCGGTCTCGATTCTCTCCCTGCCCCAGCGGGACAGATCCTTGCAGACAATACAGTCGATCCTTCCCTCGTCCACGTCATACATCAGCCGCTTCAACTCAGGCCGCTTGAAGTTGGTGCCGGTGTAGCCGTCGTCAATATATGTATCCACAAGCTCCATTTCCGGATGTTCCTCCAGAAACCTGTCGATGATCAGTCTCTGGTTGGAGATACTGTTACTCTCTGATTTCTCTATGCCGTCCACATCCCCGTCTCCTTTTGACAGACGGAGGTAGGCGGCGGTTTTATATACGCTCTTCACAACTGTTGGTTTTTCCGGTTTCTTTCTCATTTTCTTTCTCCTTTTTTGTATTCCTGTCAGTGTCATTCTACAGTTTGTTTCTTTACCAATCCTTTTATCACTTACGACGTGATCACCTATACCTGTATCAAAACTGATACGGGCTGAGTCTTTACTATCTTTCTACTCCATACAGAAACTTAATAATGCAGGGCAATCGTACGCTCCATATACTGGGTCAGAAGGTTTGTCAGACTCTCTTCCCCTGCAAAGATCTCCCTTACTCTGTAACCATTTATGAGTCGGTATCCCTGCTCATCCGGTGGATGATGCGCCAGGTCTTCCAGCTCATTGCTGAACATCTGAAGCCTGTCCGCGATGTGATTTTTAACAATCCTTCCGATCTTTTCTATCAGGATCTGAATACCTCCTGCATCGACAATCCAGTCCTGTCCACTGTTCAGAGCTGTATTGCTGCTTTTTCTGCTCATTCCTCTTCCTCCATATTGTTGTGTTCTATAGCGTTCTTTTTGGTAGTATGCTCTTTTATTAGTTGCCGCTCTTTCCTTTACGGTTCCTGACAGGCATGTCCCCTGTTCGGCGCTGTGTCGTTGTTTCTCATTCTTCGGCGGCTCTTCAGTAATATCTGTTTCCGGCTACACCTGTACCGCTTATACTGCCTCATCGCTCAGCTCCCAAAATGATATCCGTGCAGGACGGTCATTCAGTTAACTTCTCCGGGAAGCCAAGAATAGCAAAATAAAACAGGCATTTCAGGAATATGCGAAAGGTTGAAAAATGATATAATACAGACGAGTTTTCGCGCTTTCGAAGCCGCTTTTTAAAGCTTTGAAGCACCAGAAACGAATATATATGACCCGTGTCAGTAAAAGGAGAACATCATTTATGGACAACAGCCTGCCTCGTGAGACGCGCCTGCATAAACTCCGCGAGCGTCGAAATCTGAAACTTACAGAAGTTGCAGAAGCCGTGGGCATAGCGCCGTCTTCGCTCAGTGCCTATGAGAATGACGAAAACAAGGACATCAGTCTTTTTGCCCTGCGGGCACTTGCAAAATATTACAACGTATCTGCCGACTATCTGATTGGACTCAGTGATAACGAGGAAGAAATCCTGACACCTATAGAAACTCTTCATCTGTCCGACGAAGCAATCCATTTCCTTAAAAGTGGAAAGATTAATACATTTCTGCTCTCAAAGATCATCTCCCACCCCTCTTTCCGGCGTTTCATGATCGACGCGGAAATCTATGTGGACCGAAATGCTGAGTCAGCTATACAGAGCATGAATTCCTACCTGGAATCACTTCGCACTTCCTTACTGGAAGAAGCAGATGCAGATCCGGAAGATCTCTGGATGCGTACATTGAAAGCAGGTCAAATCGATGAAGATGAATATTTCAGCCATGTCATCAATACAGACATGATGGAGATTCTGCGTTCAATCCGCGAAGAACAGAAAACGGACAAAACCACCGTGGACACCACTATAGCCGCTGAAATGGAGAAGGCCGTCCAGGAAGCAAAAAATCTGCACGGCACTCCAAAAGAGAAGGCTATCAAAGTATTGTGCAGCCGCCTTGGGATTCAATATGATGACTTTACAGACGAGGAATTTGCCCATTTTATCAAAGTATTTGAATCTGCCAAGAACTTGAATCTGTTGCTTAAAGGTAACCAACGGGGAAAAAGCGTCGGTTCTCATTCAAAACGAAAGGGACGGGGGAAAAATAAGCGTTTATAATAATGACTCCGGCATCCCTTTATGCCATCTTCGGATAGCACGAATATTGCATCAAAAAAGCAGGCTCGGACACACTGAAGGTTTAATCAGTGAATCTGAACCTGTCTTTTCTTTTAGTCTGTGCTTCGGATACCGGGTGCGTATTCCAAGCAACTATTATTCTATTATGATCAAAAGACAACTATATAGGTGCATTAAACATTGTTGATACTGTTTTCCAGTCTGGCAATATACTGCATTAACTCATCGAATGCCGGATAGTCACCATAGATCATCTCTTTCATCTTCTCATAATCCTCTTTCAAGCGAGGCAGGCTATGAACTGCCGGAACCAGTCTGAGTGAACCCATCCTTGCTTCTTCATATTTTGCCCACTTCCTCGGGTAGAATTTCTGCTTGAATTCAGAAACCCTGACCAACAGGTCTGGCTGCTGCATTGCTTTCTCCAGGATTCCTTTATGAGCCATACAATAGAGATCGTAGTAATGTCTTGAATATCTATTCGGCAGCTTTGAGCCTTCAGGTCTATATGCTTCCTGGTGCAGAATAGTTGCTTTTTCCCAGAAAGTTCTTTCTGCTGTCGTTGTCAGAATAATCGTAGTGGGTTGAGTGAATACTTGCGGATAGCATTCTGCTGCATAAGATTGAATCTCTGCAAACTGCGTAGGCGTCCATGCCGCAAGTGCACCGATCTCAAGACGAATCTCCTGCAATATTGATGGATTCTCAAATGATCGTGGATATCTAAACTTCACTGTACCGGGATCATCCTGATCGATATAAACATTCACTCCTGCATTAATCGCTTCAGACATCTCATCCCTGAATACAGGAAGAAATACATCACGCAGAAAGTTGAATACTCTATGCTCGGCTTCTTCATTAAACTTCAACTGTCTGGTATTAGAACGGCTCTCCCAGGGTTCATCCACTGTGTAACCAATGACCCGCCAGTCGAGAATAAGATCTATATCCTCAGAAAACCGGTCAATCAGACCGTATGCTTTTGATAGGCTTGTACCACCCTTAAATGCGAAGGCATCTTTCCATCTGCATCTGTGGAACAGATAATCCAATGTCAGACACACCCAGAAATCCTTTTCGATAATCGCCGCATTCATCCCTTTACGGAATGCTGTGTTCTGAAACAGTATTTCACGTTCTTCCGGTTCAACCCCAGCAATCTTATACATGTAGTTCTCTCCTTTCAGCTGCAGATTGCTTTTATTTCCGAATAGATCCAACTGATCGTATGCTGTGATTCTGACAGGATCTTTGCCCGCTCTTCCTCTGAGAAACGTTCGCGAAGCTTCTGTCGATCAAGATCACTGACATTTCCCTTCCCCAGAGCTTTCAGGGCTTGAATTAATAGAAGCGTCTTATCAGACATTCCGCCAAGCTGACTGGCTGCACGATGCTTGAATTCCAGTCTGATGTTCCCGACTGTATATTCCTTGTATGGACCTGTGCTTATATAAGACCAGTTAGCCGGAACCTGT
>Ga0310695_10003780_pt1 | contig 29083 bp, 15 predicted proteins | sample RumenRJG_04DNA_FD_203882 | JGI IMG/M metagenome (GOLD analysis project Ga0310695, IMG submission 203882) | Bovine rumen microbial communities from Lethbridge, Alberta, Canada - RJG_04 (v2) (version 2) | ecosystem: Host-associated > Mammals > Digestive system > Stomach > Rumen | place: Canada...
TCCTAACGATATCACTCTGTTTCGTTCCGCCCTCGAACACGCCCTGCACCAGCAGGATCGGAGGATAGCCCGACGGCCACCTGCCCTCTCTGATCATGTCTGCCACTGCCCCGATGCTGACCGTTCTGGGGTTATTGTCCTTTGCAAATTGTAATATTGATAGTTCCATATTATGGTAATTATTTAGTCAGTGGCAAAGGTACAAAAAAAGAAAAATCCCAGCAAGAAAAATCATGCTGGGGGAATTTCCTGTAGTAAAAAGTATTCCTGGGGGAATTTGTGGTAGTATTTTAGAGCCCTTTCCCCTCCAAAATTGCTTTGAACCGACTCGCAACGGCAACCATCCTGTCATAGGGTTCCCGTTTCCCCGATGTAGCCGCATTGTATGTCCATTTTGCAAATGGCTTATTGAAGTCTGTCTTGTTGATATTCCTCACAGAATCCCTTTTGTAGGGCTTGTTCACATTCTCTGGCATAACTCTCATTATAAAAGTGTCAAAACCATTAAAATCTGAATCCTGACAATATTCCTTATCCACCAGTATGCGGTAAACAGCCTGCCAATGGCCTTGAATATTGAACAAGGGTTTGTCACCATACTGCTCTGTCATCAGTTGGGCAATACACTGGCGAATGAGCTCCTCAACTGGAGACAATGAGGAGGTATCCGCTCCGTTGTTTTGAGGGGCTGACTGCGTTTCTCCAATCTGTGTCGTCATCATCTCCTGATGGATCAGCTGCAACATCATATCAAACTCAAAAATGGATTGACGTTCCTCATCACTTAGGTCATAGTAATATTGAAACAGATAGTTGCCGTACAAGTCATAATTGATCTTCAGGATATCACCATCCCAGGCGATGAAGCGCCTGAACCTGGCACAGCATATTGGGAAGTCTTCAGGCAACGCATAGCTATAAGGCAGATGTATTTTCACCTTGTCGAGATCCTCTTGGTCGATTTCCCTTTGCGATGGTTCCTGCGTAAAACGTAAAATCTTCTTTATCAAGAATTGAGCCACTATAAACGTCTGCCGGTCTTTCAGAAGCTCATAGGTCAGGCAACCCACATCCCTTTTCCACCTTTCATGCTCTGCCTGCACAGACTTTATATCACAGAGACTTTTCCAATAACGGAAGAAATTGCCAAACAGCGTGAGCGGTGCTTCTTCTATCTTCAGATGTACCTTTTTCAACATCTTTGTCATCTCCACCATACCATTCTCTATAGCATGATAAAGATCCATCGTCGTCGCAGGCTTAAAACCTTTGATAACACACTCGATGCCACGTTCTTTCAGTGTCATGTCGTTCAGAGCTTCCATGTCACGTTTCAGTTTGCCCCCCTTCATCAGATACTCCAGACTCGTCATCTTGTCGAAGTCGATACCAAGAACTTCCTTGCACTCATGCCTGTTCAGATCATCCAGATAGATGCGCAACAGTTCGCCGATCTTAGTGACGGTGATATACAAGGACTGGGCGAAAGTGATCAGGATATCCTCCTCGTCAGTTTCCAGTTTATTGTAAACTGTCATACCTTCATCAAAGGTCAACAATTTCTTCCTCAATAACATATAGACTTTTCTTTGGAGGATATTACTTATACAAATTAATGATATCCTCAACCACCGGTTTGGGTTGATAGTTCCTGTCGAAGAGCAACGGGTAGTTGGTCCTGCCTTTGATGGGCCAGTCGTTGAGCCAGGAGTTTTTGTCGCTGATACCCCAAAGGTTGATACGACTGATCTTGTCACGGTGCTTGTAGTAAATCTTAAAGAAATCCAGATACCGCTGTCGGATCTTTTCTGCCTTATCATCAGGCAAGCCATTCTTATAGGGATTCATCTTCTCCTGATACTCGTAGTTTGTTTCCACAGCAGCTCCGCCGAAGTTCTCGGGATTGGGCAGCACGTTCAGGTCGAGTTCGGTAATCATCACCTTCACACCACAGGCAGCAAAAGCCTCAATACTCTTCTCATATTCTGTCAGATCGGGATAGTTCAAGCCATTGTGACTCTGCATACCCACCGCATCGATACGAATGCCTTTTTGCTTCAGATTCCTAACGATACGGCAGACGGTCTCACGCTTTCCGACATCCGACATGGAATAGTCGTTATAATAGAGTTCCGCATCAGGATCGGCTTCATGTGCCGCACGGAAGGCGATCTCAATAAAATCCTCACCGATAATCTTGTAGAAGGGAGACTGACGGAACGAGCCGTCACCTTCCACAGCCTCATTCACCACATCCCAACCATGAATCCTGCCTTTGTATCTGCCTACTACGCGGGAGATATGCTTCTGGATACGTTCTATCATCACCTCCCGACTCACGGTCTGTCCCACGCTGTCGGTAAAGAACCACTTAGGCGCCTGTGAGTGCCAGATCAGACAATGTCCAATCGGCTTCAGGCCGTTCTGTTCGCAGTAGCTGACGAACTCGTCAGCCAAAGCAAACCTGAACTTATTGGGCTTGGGTTGTACCACCTCGGCCTTCATACAGTTTTCCGCAACAGCGGTGTTAAAGTGTTGTCGGACGACGGCGGATGCCGCTGCATCACTTCCGTCCGACTGGTATTGATTCAGAGACGATCCGATCAGTGCATATTTACCGATCACATCTTTAAGGCCCCCTTGTGCATAACCACACTGGGAATATCCAACTAATAATAAACTTAACAAAAAACCAACTTTTAACATATTCACAACTTACTTATACAAAACCTTTCTAACCTTTCCGTCGCGTCCTTTGACGATATTCATCCCCTTTCGAAGCGTTTTCAGGCGATGACCATTCAGGTCGTAGTATGCCTCAGGCTCCCCCTGCTGTCCAACAGCCACGTTGCGGATGGCTGTAGCCTCCCCGCCACGATAGGTCAGACGGATGCAGTCAATCTTTACGTTTACCCGTTGAGCATTCTGTATCACCACAGCATTCTCGCCTTGAGCCAGAGAGATGGTGTTCAGAGCCTCTGCCCATTCGCCATTGGTGTTAGGCAACACGTAAAGCGCATCGTGCCCGTTGCTATAGAGCTTCACGCTGCCGTCCTCATCCGACTGGTAGCGGATGGCTACGTCGTAGGTACCGCTCTTGATAAGGGTGACGGTGTCGCGAAGGGTGGCGTTCTTGCTATCGCCCATCTCCACAAATCCCTGTCCACAGTGCCCAGTAAAGCCGTCGTTGAAGGCGTTGATTCGGCATGTGCTGATATCCTTATAGTCTGCATGTTCAGCCTCGTATTGCAGCGTGCCTTCATATTCAGGAGCTATCTCAGGTATTTCGATCTTGGCAGTGTTGTAAGCGGTAGCTCTACCTGTGGCATTACCCTTGCAACCGATTGTCAAGTCGAGCGGTCCGTTGTGCGTCACCTTAATAGTTAGCACATTGTCGGCCCATGTGGTACTCACGTTGCTGGCTGAATGGTCGCCACGATCCTGCCAGGTGACATTTGGCTCCGCAGAAGCCCCCTTGATGGTGATGATATCCTCTACAGGGTCGGCCTCTGTTGCTGTGTTGCCACTCTGCTTCACCTGGTAGTTCGACAGATAGAGCGTCACCTCATCAGTATATTCCTTCATGACTCCCAGCGAATAGGGCGCATAGTCGAAGGTGATAGCCTCACACGTATTATACTTGAAAGGAACAGTACCTGTGGCGCGCTTGGTAGCGGCACTGCAGATGCGATATCCGTCTGTCAGCGCCTCGTCATACTGGTAGGGATTATAAGTCACCCAGCCGTTCTCCAGCCTGCCGGCATAGATGTCGCCTGTATATTCCTCTGGGAATAATCCGTTCAGTTCTGTCTGTTTTGCCTCGATGGTGGGCCAATGGGTGTCGTATTCCGACTTCTTCACCTTCTTCAGCTGCTTAGCCGACTTGTCGAGCAGGTCATACACCATTGGGATAGCAGGATAACGACCTGTGGTCTTCGTCCACCAGCGGTTGTCCAGCCAGTGGTTCTTACTACCCCCCTGATCTGCAGCCGAACGGTAGAGTCCGTCGTAGAGTGTCTCAGGTGTCACATAAGGTACATAGCTGCCATCGCTGACAGGCAGGTCGTTGACGACACAGATCTTCGTACGGTCGATTACCTCCTGACGTGTCGGGATGCGGATTGTGCCGTCGAGAATCTTGCGGAACAAGTCGGCACTGATGTTATTGAACTGGGGGAACACCGCCCAGTTCCTACGCGTAAAACCATCAAGGGTAATACTGGTGGCAGCCTCGTAGGTACACTGTTCACGGATCAGCTCCGGACCATCGAGAATGGTTTCGCCAGTCAGCATCACATGCTCAGCGATAGGAATGGCACCTGAGGCAGTAACAAACGCGGAGCCGCCTCTTGTCTGGTCTGTCTCATCATTATAGGTCAGCCAGCCACACTGGTCGTATCGGATACCATACTGTCCTGCATAGCCACCCAACCAAGCTCCGAGACAATGACTCTCAATCTCCAGGAAGTTCTTTTTCAACGTGAACTTCTCGAAGCAGAGGAAATGATCAGGGTCGTTAGTCAGTTCCTGACGCAACTCATTGTTACGTTTCATATATGCCAAAGGCATCTTGTCGCCACTGTAATAAGAGTCACAGAAACTTACTGCCAGGTAGCCTCCATATTGGTGACAGACAGGTAGCAGCTTGGCAAAGAGTTGTAACCGTTCTTCAAAGGTGGGCTGTCCCTCATCGCCAAATCCCCAGAACTGCTCTGCAAAGTTGAAACCAAGAAAGTTCGGGTAGTCCTGGAAATAGCGCTCATAGGCATAGATGTCATCCTCTGGCATACGGCTATAGGCACCGCTGGCGCACTGTATCATAGCCCACACGCGGTTCTGGGCGCACACCTTCATCCACGAGTCGTAGATGCCAGGTCCATCGGCAGAACGTTTGTCATCCGATGAGGTGGATATATTGAAGATGGCATAGGGTCGGATATCCTCCGGCACCAGATCGATAATCTTCTGTGGGTCGGCATTGTTCCACACGTCGATGTGGATAATCCATGCCGGCTGCGATGGTGAGATAGGGCGGCGCATCGCTGGTCCACTATGGGCCACCGTCTGTCCTACTCCCAACAGGAGCAGTGCGCTGGCGATAAGACACTTGATAGGTTTCATATTGTTATATCCTTAGTTATTTGTCTGTTCTGATTGTGAAGTCGGCTTCCTCTTCGGCACTGTCCCAATTGGTGATATAGCTGCTTTCAAGCACAGGACCGTCTTCGGTGTATCTCACCTGATAGACATAAGCCTGCTCAGCAGTCATCACTGCCTCGGAGGGTAACACGCAGAGACGGCGTGAACCTGGTACGATGAGTTCAAACAGTTCCTCGCCAGCTGCCTTTGTCTGAGGTGCTACGATGGCTCTCAACGACAGACGGCGATCGGTGATGTTATAGGCCTGCATCTCAATATCTGAGATGGAGTTCTCGATAGTGGTCACCGACTGTTCTGGCAGACTCACTGTCACACCATTCTTCATGTGCAACAGATTCATAGTAGCTGCACGGAAGTCCATCATACCTGTATCATCCACGATGTTGATAATGACCTTAGCCATCATGTGCTTCAATGTGATGTTGACAGATGTACTGGCACGGGTGAAGGCACGGGCTGCTGCCGATGCAGTAGCTGTTCCAATCATCAGGTCGCTATCCTCATAGCCTTCTTCATCCGACTGATCTGGCTTTACGTAGAACGAGGGCGTACTGCTGAAGGCAGCCAGTCCCCATCCAGGTTGTACAGGGGTATAAACGATTGTTTTTCCCGTCAGGGCCTCTGGTGGCAGAATCACGTTCCCGTACTGATCGACTGTTGCATTCACCCAGGTTACCGAACCGTCTTCGTTAACGACATATACCCCTAGGGTTGTGCCAGGCTCAAGCGGCTCCGAGGTACCGTTTTCAGACTGTATGCTGACGGATGCCTCGTTGCCTGTACTCTCCCAGCTCTCCCATTTGTACTCCTCAGATGAGCCGCATGCCGTAAGCATCATTGTGATGCCTGCCAGCAGTGTAGTCAGCCCATATTGTGAAATGGATGGAAAACCTTTCATTGCTTATCCTGTTTATGTTATTATTTAGATAGGATCACGTCGCTGGCCTTGATCTCACACGAACCAGCATTGCTGCGTCCGCCGAAGGCTATCTTAGTCACTGTTGAGAGATCGATACCAAGAGCTGTCAGGTCAACCTCCTTCTTGCCTGCACTATAGTAACCATTTCCAAACTCGGTAAACGTTGAACCCACATAGTAACCCATGCGTACAGGACCATTCTCCAGATTGCTGAACGTGAAGGTGAGCGTCTTGTAATCCTTCAGTTCCCCGTTGGCAAACTCGAATACTGTCATCAGGTTACTACTGCTTCCTGTCCAGGTGTAGGTGGGTGCAGCATAGGATGCATTGCTGGCAGGCGTACCAAAGGTAGCTGTCAGTGTGTTGCCGTCTGTTGATGAAGAAGAGCCGCCTGATGATGAAGACGTGCCATTCAGGATTACCTCGTCGGCTTTGATATCCACAGAGCCACTCGCATTGCGTCCGCCAAAGCTGATCTTTGTCACAGTTGAAAGGTCAACACCCAGCGCTGTAAGATCCACTTCCTTCTCTCCGTTGCTGTAATAGCCCTTGCCGATTTCCGTGAAGGTGCTGCCCACATAGTAGCCCAGACGTATGCTGGCACCCTCGGAGAGGTTACTGATGGTGAACTTCAGTGTCGTGTAGTTTTTCAACTCACCATTTGCGAATTCAAACAACGACATCAAGTTATTGTTACCTGCAGTCCATGTATAAGTAGGTGCTGAATAAGAAGCATTGCCACCTGGTGTACCAAAGGTAGCCTTCAGCTCGACAGCCGCTGAACTATCGTCGGTTGGCTCTGTATAATCCTCTGCATCTTCAGTGTCTATATCTGCATTCAGACCGTTGGTGTTACTGTCCCAGTTGGTAATCGAAGAGAGCGTCACATTCAAGTCGGCTCCACCCACCGTAACAGTGATATTAAAGTTATACGTCTTTCCGCTTTGCAACTCCATATCTGTTCGGGTGGTGGCTGCCATCGTCTTGCCGTTCTTCAGACGTACCTTAACCACCTGACTGCCATAGGTGAGCTTTTGAGGAATCACGATGGCACTGCACTTATAGGAAGTGGCACTGCCTGCGAAGGTAGCTACGCGGATGGTGTCCGATCCAGAGGTCTTCCCCAGTTCACCCGTCTTGGTGTTCATCGTCACTGTGATAGGCATATCCTTCAATATCACTGTTGCATCGGCCAGACTTGTCTCTGTCTCATTGATAACAGTAATGTTCAGTTTTGCCAACTTATGGGTGAAGGCGAGGGGCACGCTGGCCGAAGTCTGTTCCAGTGGGTTGTCTGCCACGGGAAGTCCGAATAAGAGATCGCTCTTCAGATAGCCCTCATCAGTGCTTTGGTCTTTTTCTACAGTAAACTCAACATCCTCACCCAATTTTCCATTCCAACTGTCCTGATAAGGACCGTAGGTGTAGATGTTAGTCTTACCTTCCACTGGCCAGTACAGATCTCGTGAGTAAATGAACCCCCCGTCACCGTCGGCTGTGATCTTCGTGTTGTCGGAAATTACTTCAGCCTCGTCGTTAGTAACATATACACCCACCGTGTTGCCATTAGCAAGCTGTGAAGCCTGAATGTTCTGATTGAGTGTACGTGTCGTTCCAATTGAGCTAGTAAGTAGGATTTTTTCTGTTCCTCCTTGATTGTTATGATGTTCACTCTCCTCTTTGGAGCATCCTGCCAAAGACAGGATGCACCCAGCAAGGAGACTGATCAATATTCTGTTACTGGTCATAGTCACTTTTTTTTAATTAGATGGTATCAGTTTCACATCGCTTGCCTTGATCGTGCAGCTACCAGCGTTGCTCCTACCGCCAAAGGCAATCTTTGTCACTGTCGAGAGGTCGATACCGAGCTGTGTCAGGTCAACAGTCTTTTTGCCAGCGTTATAATAGCCAGTGCCAATCTCAGTGAAGGTTGTTCCTACATAGTAACCCATGCGAACAGGTCCGTCAACCAAATCACTGAATGTGAATTCCAGTGTCGCATAGTTAGCCAGTTCACCGTTGCTGAATTCAAACACTTTCATCAGGTTGTCGGTGCTACCTGTCCAAGCATAGGCATAGGAAGTTGGATTGTAAGAAGCGTTGCCACCAGGAGTACCAAAGGTAGCTGTCAGTGTACCGTCAGAAGAATCACCACTGGATGGAACACCACCTTCTACGCCGTAGAGGACTACGTCGTTTGCAAGGATATCACAGGAACCGCCAGATCCGCTCTTTCCACCGAAACTAATCTTCGTTATGGTTGAGAGGTCAATGCCAAGTGCTGTCAGGTCAACAGTCTTTTCACCTTCTGAATAGTAGCCATTGCCGAATTCTGTGAAGTCATTACCGACATAGTAGCCCATGCGTACACCAGCCCCCTCGCTGAGATTACTAATAGTAAACTTCAACGTATGGTAGTTTGCCAGTTCACCATTGGCAAATTCAAATACCGTCATCAGGTTGCTATTGCCAGCAGTCCACGTATAAGTAGGAGCAGTGTAAGAAGCATTGCTGCCAGGAGTATCGAAGGTAGCCGTCAATGTAATGGGCTCTGGCTCCACCTCTTCGATTTCGCCCGTCTGCAGATCGCTACCCGTTCCCCAGTCTGTCAGGGTGACAGAACCAAGCGTTAGGGTTACCTCAGTAGATGCGCCAATCTCCGCATTGAAGTTGTAAGCCTTGCCAGCTTCCAGCGTAACAGCATTGGACAGGCTGGCAGACAGCAATTTGCCGTCAGCCACAATCTTAACGAACTGCGTCCCTACAGCCATTTCCTGTGGCACCACCACACCATAGGTCGTTACACCGCTTGTTGTGATATTTACTTCATTTCCTATCTTAACATCCTTGACATCGCCAGAAGCTGCGCCGACTTCTCCCGTTGAGGGATTCAGCGTTGTTCCGATCTTAGTGCCACCAATAGATACATTCGATTTGCTCAGGTCGAAAGTGCATGATCCGCCCTTTGTCAGCGTCACGTTGATACGTGCCAGCTTATGCGAGAAGTTCAGCACCACAGCACTTGATGTCTGGCTCAAGTTTGTGCTTGAGGCGTAGAGGAGATCACTGGCCAGATAACCTGCGTCAGTGCTTTGGTCTGTTGACACAGAGAAGCTGTTGGCACTGTTGGCTGCCCAGCTGCTCTGATAGGGTGCGTATGCATAAATGTCAACCTTAGCATCACCTCCAGGCCATTTCATATCATTAGCCACAGCCTCCAATTCCCCAGTACTAGTAACGCTGTACTGATTGTTGGTGCCATTTGTAACAGCGGCGGTGCCACTGATGCCGAATGTCCCTACCTTGGTAGCCGTATTCAGAGCGTCGGTTTGCAACTCGTCAAGAGAACGTGTCTGTGCCACTCTTGATGTCAGGTAGATGGATCCATCTTTCTGTGCATTTCCGTTATCACTCGTTTCGTCTGATGAGCAGGACGTCATCATCATTGTGCCTGTCAGTGCTGCTATGCCCAGCATCAATTTGTTAATATCCATAATATATCTCTTTTTGCGGTTTGTTAATACTTTTTTCTTTTCTTATTAGAAGGAAGCTCTCAGGGGGCTACTGGCTCGTTTTATGTTCCCAATGAGGGAAAATTATTTCCCCAGTGTGGGAATTATTTTTCCCAGTAAGGGAACTTTTAGCCCCCTGATTGCTCGATTATTAGCATAATCTCTTCTCTGTAGCGCTATTTTACTTTGAAGGCAATGATTGGAAGAACATTACGATTGCTATCACCAGTTTTAGGAGCTCCTCTTGATAAATAAATACGCTGATTTGCTGCATCTTGAGCTGGGAATTTAATCATCCACATATTACTCGCATCTCTTTCTGATGCAGTGACATAACCAAAGCAACTGCTATCAGAAGAACCATCTCCTGAGGCTGTAATTATAACATTACCAGATCCTTTTACGGTTACTGCATAAGCATTAATTTTAGATAAGAAGCTTAAGAAACTGCTAACTGGTTCTTTTGGTACAGAAATATTATTATTACTTGTTTGTCCATCATTGTAGGCAGTATTAATTGTACTTCTAATATCTGACACTTCACCTAGATTCTGAATGATATCAACAAATTGAGCCATACTAGGAATAAACCAGGCGCTAAGGTTATCTCCTGTTAATGCTGGGGCACCAGTACATTGGAAAGCGGGATGAGTTGTAAAGTCACTACTAAACGCATTCCGACGTGCTAAGCCAATATAATCACTGAGAGCATCAGCGGGAGTATTAACAGCAGTACCAACTAATTCATTACTCGTCGCCCATGCAAGATTATTAGTGGAGAGTTTTCCTTCTATTGAGACGGCGTAGCCATCATAACCCAAACTAGCATCATTTTCACATACATTATTTGAGAAGATCACAGCTACAACATTTGCCTTCTTAGTAGCAAAGTCCACATCATTTGCTTTAAGAAGAGATCCATCGCTAAGGATATAATCACCTAAACAAAAATCCTTTGTAGAGGCACCAAGTTCATTATTTCCCCATGCAACCAAGTTGGTCGAACCCAATTTCAGAGTAATATAGGTAATGGGAGCGGCTGGATCATCAATCTCGGCAGTGAAGTTATATGACTGTCCACTGGCGAAAGTTGTTTCAGCTGATAATTTTGCAATGAGAATGCGGTTGTTAGCAGTTCCAGGAGCTGTCTGAATCTTTACCAAACCAGTATTGGCAGCAAGTGTCTGAGGAACGATGATACCACAAGCTGTTGTGGCAGTACCAAGAGCTGAAACTAATGTTATTTCTGTTACATCACCTGAAGCGGCACCAAGTACTTTATCATCACCCGAACCTGTTGCATTAGGCTTAAAGGTACAAGTTGGCTGTGTATTAATAATCGATACTTTGGCATTAGTCAGATCAACAGTAGCATTTGTTGCTTTCTGGATGGTAATATTAACCTTGGCCATCAAGTGGTTAAACGAAAGTTCTACAGCACTTTCTGTCTTTGCAACATTTTCATTTTTGGCCAACACCAAGTCACTGGCTAAATAATTAGCTTCAGTTGTCTGGTCAGTCTGAACAGAGAAACTGTTGGCAGTATAGTAATTGGCTCCTGCAACAAACGGTGCATAAGCATAGAAACTAACATTACCCGACTCTGGCCATGCCATGGTGTTTGCAGTTGTATTAGGGTTAAGATTGCCGCTGCCATCTACAGAATATGGCTCGTTATTGCCATTTGTGAGAGCTGTCGAGTTATTTATGGCAAATACGCCGAGGCTTGAACTTGTGCTGAGTGATGTACCAGCCTGTGGGTCTGAGGTAGAACGGGTACCTCCTTTTTCCAGTGTTGAAACCAGACGGATGGTATGATCCTGCTGTGTGCTCTGACTTTCTGTATCGTCAGAAGAGCAACTTGTGAATGCGAATGCGGCGGCGAACATGGTTGCCAAGCCGAGAAATAGTTTGTTCTGTTTCATAATCTTTATTTCTTTAAGTTTAAAAAATTGAATGATCATTTTGTTGCTGCAAAGGTAGGTTTTATTCCTTATATATACATTTGTATTTGTAGCAGATACTTATGCTTTTGTATATCCTACGTTGCATTATACTATCGTTTTTGTTGCACCATCACTCCTTTTGGTTGGCAGGGATGGCATAAGGCACAAGACGCATGTTGGCGATGCAGAACTGGAAGCTGTCGAGGGCCTGCACAGGATGCAGTGCGTCGAGCGGATAGTTCACCAGTTTGATGATAGTCTGGAGGTTTCCGCTCTTCAGCTGTCCGATCAGTCCACCGAGGTTCATCGTGGCATCACCAGCTATCGACTTGAAGGTGGTGAGGGGGATGGTGAGCGTAAGCCAGCCATCAGAGAAGTCGGCAGGTGCCTCTTTCTCCCACATCGCCACGTTGGCAATCATCGAACTGGTGAGTGAGCTCTGATCCTTGTTCAGTCGGTATGACAGGTAACCTGTGTTCCACTGCGGCTCACCATTGCTGCTCACGTAGATGTCCATCTGGATAGCCAGTGCCTCACAACGGGTGGTACGGGTAACATAGCCCTCGCTATGATCTATGACATACTGGAAGCGATCAGCACTGCTGAAACGCAGGTAGCCTTTCGATGGATCGGTAGAGGTGTCGATGGGCCAAGCTATAGGCGTGTCGCCAAAGTAACTCAGCAGAGAATCGGGGTTCTGGATGTCTGTCACATCATACAGACAGTGCCCCGCTGGCAACTCATCCACTCTCAGTGGTGACACGTTATCACGCAGGTTACCCAGTGCGCTGATGGTATATTCGAACTCCGTACCAATATAAGGTGATTTCGTATCGTAGTTATTGAAGCAGTGCATGAACACACAGTTGCGGCAGAACATATAAGCCGGCGAATAGCAGCTGATATGCGCCGTCGTGGATTGGCAGCGGATAGAGCCTGCCACATAGTCTGCCTGTGGCACCACAAAACTGATCTGTCGTGAGCCTGGAGTGAAGTTCTCCACTTCTATCTCACCATCGGCAGTAGGCAGATAGAGATGATCCACGAACTGCAGGTTACGTCCTGTGATGGTGACAGTCTCACCCACGAAAGGCATCGTGCGGTTCACACCAGTGATGCTGGGCTCCGGATTGCCGATGCGACTGAGGGTGCAGATGGTATCGGTGAAGTTGGGGTTGACGGTGTAGAGCGCCAGGCGGTTGTCGCCTACATGTACACCCTTGATAGCTGTGGCACCAGCCTCACGATAGGCAGGCTTGGGTGTCAGTTCAACGGTAGAGCCGTCGAAGGTATAGGTGTATTCCATCTGACAGAGCGAGTCGCTCGTCTCAGAACTACCGTTAGTAAACCAATGGGAGAGCACAGCCTCACCATCATCCACACTCTGAAACTCCACCCGATAGGTCTGGTTGAATGATGTTCCGTTGGCACTGCCTCCTTGTTTGGTGGCACCCCAGATGCCGAAGAGCTGGTTGGCATCGAGTGCTACTGCTGTGGCAACAGGTGTGCTGACTGGCTGCGGCAGCACAGGACCCTCGATATCCTTGTTGCACGACGTGAGGGCGGTCATACAGAATACGACTGTCAGAGCAATCAGTTGTTTGATATTCATCTTCTTCATCATATATCTCGTACTTAGTTCTTAAAGTTTGTTTCACTCGAATAGACTTTCTCCGTATAAGGTTCCCCACTGACAGGGTTGCTCTTCTGCATGGCAATGACACACTTGCCCTTGGCAAAGGTTACGTCGGCAGGGATGATCACGCTGATACTGGTGGCAGTGGGGGGCGTAGCGGGATCCAGTTCGCAGGATACCTGGTCGCCATAGGGCAACGGCAACCATACCTCTGTGGCTCCTTCGAGGTTCTGTCCCGTAATTGTCAGGATGCCACCTGCCGTCAACTGGGTGGTGGAGAAGTTGCTGATGGCGGGCTTCTCGGAAGCCGGCTTCACTAGGAAGGGGCGATAGACCGACTCTCCATGAGCCGTGATAACGCGGATGTACGCCTGCTGTTCGCTGGTGCTGACTTTTACATCTGAAGGCAACTGGAAGGTGATATAGTTCTCGGTATCGTAGATGAACGATGTGGTAAGATCGATATCCGTTCCGTTGACGAATACTTTCCTGAGATTATAGAAGGCACTGCCATGCAGACAGATGGTCTGTCCTGGATAAGCATAGTCGGTCTTCTCGAGAGGCTCACTATTCATGTTCTTCCACACGCTGTCGATCTGCGGTGCGTCATCGTCCTTGCTACAGGCTGCGCACAGAGCTATAGTGAGTAGCAGGAGTATCTTGTTGATATTCTGTTTCATTGCTGGTAGAGTTTCTTATTGTTGATGATATCAGTAAAATCATAAGGCACTGGGGCTTTCAGGAGATTCGGATTCTGCATGGTTTCCGAAGGGGGATAGATCATAGACCAGAGGTTGTCGGCGGTGCCTGCCTCACTGGTATGGCAGTAGCTGCCTTCAGGTATGTTATGCACACACTCACGACTGGTGCGGTAGATGACAGGTGCTCCGTCTTTCAGACGCAGGGCCACCTTACCCAGGACATTGTTGCTGGTCTTATTGGCGCTGTAGGTGTAGCCATAGAGACGATGGCAGCCCATGATAGAGTCACCCTCCTGCTCATACACCTTATTATTGATATAGTCAGTCATGCGCTTCTGGTGTTTCTCACCCATGAAAGAACGGCGTACCACATCCGGCCAGAAGAGACCCTCGTTGAAGAACTCCAGACGGCGCTCCTGCAACAGTGAGTCGAGATTGAAGGTGGTATAGTCGCCGATATAACTATTTTGTGCTATCTCATATTTGTAAGCACGCTGGCGTATTGTATTCACACCCTCCAACACACGTGAACGCGTGGTGGTCTCCTCGCCATAAAGTCCCATCAGCGCTTCTGTCAGGTTGAGGTAAACCTCACTCAGACGGAGCATCGGTGTGCAGAATCCTGAGTTACCAGTAAACGCCAGGTTGTCGGTTGCCAATGGTCCGCCTACCACCTGTTTCTTAACAGCTACTGTCGAGTTGGGACGGTTCACTGTCCAAGCTTGTCCTATCTCTTTGCAGGTGTCAGCCTCATGGAAGAGGTAGTCATAGGTCATCTTGTCGGGCATGATGTTACCACGGGTACGACTCAGTCCACCTCTCTTAGTAGCGACAAACACGAAATCGTAACTGGCCCAAGTGTTATAGGAGCGTCCGTAGTTATTGTCGAGACAGGGATCATAACAAAAGCCGCCCTGCATGTCGTTACCAAGTCCGTAAGAAGAGTTGCCTGCCACTGTCTGCAACGCAAAGAGCACCTCCTTGCAGTTGTTGTTCTGCACACGGAAAATCTGCTCATAATCGTCCATCAGGGCATAACCACCCTGAGGTGCCAGATCGATGGCCTGACGGGCGGCATTAGCAGCCTTTGCATAGTAGAATTCATCCAAACTCTCACTCGACTGGTACTCTTCATCATCAGCATAATAGCTGGCGATGGTAGAGGTGGCAAACGTCGAGCTGATATGTCTGCCACGGGCAAAGGCACCCATGGTGAGGTAGAGGCGTGAGAGCAGTGCCCAAGCACTCACCTTCGACACACGTCCCTTGGTGCCTGGCAGGACTGGTAACCAGCTCATGGCAAACTCGGCATCGCAGATGGCATACTGCATCACACTCTCGAAATTGTTGGGCTGTGCCAGATAGTCGGTGGTTACAGGATCATCAACGATAGGCACATCGTGCCAGTAGATGGCAAGGAACCAGTAGGCCAGTGCCCTCATAAACCGAGCTTCACCCAGACAGGCATTTACCTCTTGTTGAGTGCCGACACCCTGTTCCAGACAATAGGGCGCATAGTCGTTGATGATATAGTCGGCCTGGGTGATGACGTTATACAGACTGCTCCAACCATACTGGATGGAAGTACTCTCCTTATCCTCATTCATCGAAGCCTGCGCATTATACTCGTTGGTCTCGGTATTGGTATAGAGGAAATTGTTGGCACGTGCATCGCCCAGATAAACGAAGCGGCGCTTGTGGAAATAATACCAGGGCTGGGTGTAGAGACTGGCTGTAGTGGCCTGTAACGTCTCTATCGACGTCAGCTCCTTGTGAGCAGGGATGACCTGTTCATTGTCTGTGTCAAGATAGCGCTCACAGCTGCTGAAAAGGAAGAGGAGCACGAGTATTGTCAGAAAGACGACACTGACGTTAATGAAGAATAATATTTGACTCTTTTTCATATCAGAAAACTTACTATTGTTAGAATGTGGCTTCAACACCGAAGATGAAAGAACGGGGAGCTGGAACACGACCTGTATCAACACCATACATCAGCATGCTCTGCCCCGACATTGAGTACTGACCGTTCTGGCTACCCACCTCAGGATCGTAGCCCGTGTAGCGGGTAAAGGTATAGAGGTTCTGCACGTTGGCAGACAGACGAAGACTCTGCAGATAGAGTGGCTTGATCATCTTCTTGGGGAAGTTGTAGGTGAGGGTGATATTCTTGATGCGCAGATAGCTGGCATCCTCTACATAACGATCACTGATGCGGCTGTTGTAGTTGCCGTGCAGATTGTCTATGCGGGTTTCTGAGCTATTGGCTCCAGGAGCCACATAGACGTTCCATATATTCTCATTACCAGCATTGCCGTCGTAGTAAGCCCACTGAGCATAGTCGTTGGTCTGCAGGAACTTGTTTGTTGCCTTGCTGTTTACCTTCGACGGTTCGTCCATATAGCGGCGCATCCAGTGGAACACCTTATTGCCCACGCTACCGTAGAGGAACAGACTCAGTCCCCACTCTTTATAGGTCCAGGTGTTGTTCCAACCGAAGGTGAAGGCAGGCAGACCATTGCCAAGGAAAGTCTTGTCGTCGTTGTTGATGATACCGTCGCCATTGAGGTCCTTAAAGAGCAGGTCGCCGATACTGGTCTTCAGACTGCTGGCAGAGGTATTGCTCACCACGGTACCGACACGATAGTTCGGTGTGGCTACAATGACGGTACTGGTGCCGTCGCCATTGTCGCGTAGGAAATCAGCTGCGGTGTTGATCCGACCCGCCACCTGGAAACCATAGTATTCGCTGACACTGTGTCCCACGGCGGTACGTGTGATTGTTTCACCGCCCCATGACTCGTAGTCGAGTGTCTTGTCAATATAACCTGTGTCGCTATTCATAGCAGTAATCTCATTCTTCACGAGTGAATAGGTTAGTGAAGACTTCCATTTGAAGTTCTTTTTATTGAAGATATGGGCATTCAGCGTGATTTCAAAACCCTTGTTACGCATGTTACCGACATTCGCCCACTGACGGGTGGTTCCTCCTGTGAGGATCGTACCCGAATAGTAAGGCAGTGCCATCTGCAGCAACAGATCACGGGTATTCTTGATGAAGGCATCGAAAATGAACTCAATGCGGTTGTCGAAAAGGTTCAGGTCAAGACCTACGTTCCATGAGTCGGTCTTCTCCCATGTCAGTCCTTCATAGTTGGGCATGTTGGCTGTCTTATAACTCATACCGAAGTTCGACTCAAGGCTCGTGAAGTTAGCCATATAAGTGCTCTCCGCGAGGTTGGCATTACCTACCAGACCATAGCCTGCACGCAACTTCAGATTGTTGATGGCAGCAAATATAGGCGACTTTTCCTGCAACATCAGCCAGAAATTTTCCTCAGACAGTCGCCAGGCAAAAGCGGCAGAAGGGAAAGTACCCCAGCGCTGTCCACTTGCAAAACGGGAAGAGCCGTCACGACGCAGTGTAGCCGTCAGGTTATACCTATCTTTATAATTATAAGTGAGGCGACCGAAGAAGCTGCTGAAACGATTCGTGACAGTATAGCCTTCGTTGTCGTCACGACTGGCTTCGCCACCCGACAGTGCCTCAATGGTGTCGCTACCTCCCAGTCGGCGTCCAAAGAGATAGTCCTTATAGCGGTTGTTGATCTCGGCACCCAGCATCAGAGACACCTTGTGAACCTTCTTGATGTTCCAGTTACCGGTAGCTACCGACTTCAGCGACCAATAGAGGTTGTAGGTCTTGGTAGTCTCATGCGTAGCATAGTCTCGTTTGGTACCACCGAGGTCATAGGAGGGCAGCAGATAGCGTGCATTCTCTGTGTTCGTGTCGTAAGTACCTTCGTTTTTCCAGTTGAGCCATTTCCAGGGTTTCAATGTGAAATAGAAGTTCGCACGGGTACTGCTGGTCTCCGCTGTCCTGGTGGTGATTGAAGCGATAGCTACCGGGTTAGGCTTCCATGTTTCTGTTTCGGCATTATAACCGGCTTTACCCCAGGTTCCATCGAAATTCGTGACTGGGATATTGGCAGTCATACCGAGCGCATCGCCGACAACACCCCACGACGACATGCCTGTGTTACGCTTGGTTCGGGCGATATTGACTGTCACACCAAGGTCGAGCCACTTATAGGCTTTCACATCGGTAGAGGCACGGAGGGTCAGACGGTTGAAGTCATTATTGATGACAATACCATTCTGATCGTAGTAGCCACCAGAGATGCTATAGCTTATATTCTTGGTACCGCCACGCACAGAGAGATTGTACTCCTGCCGAAGGGCGTTACGGAAAATGGCATCCTGCCAGTCGGTTCCTTTCGCAAGGGTCTCAGGGCTGGCAAAGTAATCGCTGGTCTTCTCACCATTGACGCCTTTGATCCAAGTGGCGAGCTGCTGCATATCCATCACATCCACCTTATGCTGGAGCATATCCATACCTATTTGCGTCTTGAAACCGATCTTCGGAGCCGATGACTCCTTACCTTTCTTCATGTTAACTATGATAACACCATTGGCAGCCTGGGCACCATAGATGGCGGTGGCAGAAGCATCCTTCAGAATCTCAATGCTCTCCACATCGTTCGGATTAAGATCTGCCAATGGGTTGGAATACACATCATCACCTGCCCCACTCGCTACAATCGCACCATCGATGACATAGACGGGCTCGTTGGTGGAGTTCAGCGAGTTGATACCACGAATCTGAATGCTGGCACTACTACCTGCGGCACCACTGTTGGTAGATATCTGCATACCTGCGGCACGACCTTGCAACATCTGATCCATCGTGGCGGCACTGGTCTGCTGCATATCCTCAGACTTGACCGATACCACCGAACCGGTAATGTCGCTTCGTTTCATGGTGCCGTAGCCGACAGCTACCACCTCATTTAATACGTGCGAGTCCTCTTTCATCGTGACACGCATGGAGGGCGATGCCTTCAACTCCTGTGTCTTGTAGCCGATATAGCTGAACACCAGTGTGGCTCCTTGTGGTACCTGCATCTTGAAATGTCCATCAAGGTCGGCTACTGTGCCCACCTGACCACCTTTTAGTTGTACAGAACAGCCAATCAGCGGTTCTCCACTTTCATCAACGACTGTACCCGTGACGCTTATCAGCTGATCGGCACTCCATGCCGTCAGTGTGGTTGTCAGTAGCAACAGTAGCAAGAAACACAATTTCTTTCTCATCTTGTCTTTGTTTTGATTAGTCAAAAAAACGATTGCACTTGCTGTGAGTTTTAGGCTCAATCAGCAAGTGCAAAGTTACATCAAAACCGACAAAGAGGCTTTTTTATGCGTTTACGTATTCCCACGATTTGTTCGTATGCTCCTCAATTTTGTATCTAAGCCTTACGAATTTGTTGCACCATGGTGCTTATTCATGTATTCCATGGGAGAAACACCAAAATAACGTTTAAAGGCAGCAGAGAAATGAGTGGGGTTTGAGAAGCCCACAGCCCATGCCACCTGCTGAACGGTATTGTCACCTTTCTCGAGCATCCGAGCTGCCTGCTGGAGACGCAGGTTACGGATAAACTCACCCACGGTAATACCTGTAGCCTCTTTCACGCGACGATGGAGCTGGGCACGACTCATACCAATGATATCTGCCAACGCTTCTACATTGAAGTCGCTGTCGTCGAGATGATCGTTGATGGCTTCCATCACCTTCTTCATCATCTCCTCGTTGATGCCAGTGAGTTCTATCTGTTTCACTGTGTCGGTCTGTTCCTGTACACCCATGTACTTTCCACGCAGGCGGTTGCGATTCTCTATCAGTCCTGTCACACGCGCCTCCAATTCCTCTATATTAAAAGGCTTATCGATGTAGGCGTCAGCGCCTTGTTCCAGTCCTTCAACCCGCAACTTCTGTTCATTACGCGAAGTAAGCAGCACAACAGGGATATGACTAGTCTTCGTATTATTCTTCAACCGTTTCAGCAACGTGAAGCCATCCATCTCTGGCATGACAATATCGCTAATCACCAAATCGGGCACATCACTGACAATAGCCTCCAAAGCCTGCTTACCATCACAATAGGTATTGACGTAATAGGATGCACCCAGCTCTGTACGCAGGAAGTCACGAATCTCCTCGTCATCATCAACCACAGCAATACGATAGGTGGTCTTCTTCCGGGTACGTTGCTGTTTCTCTTTATCAGTGGTCAGAACCGGACTCTCCATCTTGGCTATATCAGCAAAGTAGGATTCATCAACCAACTGTTCTTTCGGCAAGTGACTGTTGCCTAAAGGAATCATGACAGACATTACTGTACCATGTTCCACATCTGTGCGATTAGCCGCAGTTATATTACCGCCATGCAGTCGGGTGATCTTATAAGCGAGATTCAGGCCGATGCCATAGCCAATCTGTCCGGATTTCGGGCGGGCAGAACTCTGGTAGAATCTCTCAAACACCCGTTTTAACTGTTCCTCATCGATGCCGGGACCATTGTCGGTAACCGTTATGACAGCATTACTGTCAGTTTGACGAAGTGCTACAACAATCTCACCGCCAGTCTCTACGTATTTCATGGCGTTGCTCAACAGATTGCTGATCACTTTGTCGAACCACTCCCGGTCGATCCACCCCTTCAGTGCCACGTCCTCGCTCTGGAATGTCAGTTTCACATTGCGTTTCTCTGCCAGATAGTCGAAATGGCTACAGATGGCTGATAAAAAATCGGTGAGGCTGGTTTCTGTGTAGTGCAATTTCATCTGTCCTTTCTCAATCTTACGGATAGACAGAATCTGGTTGACTACAGCCAAAAGACGATCTGTATTACGACTCATGTTGCGTAATGCGCGGTTGGTCTGTTGGTCGTATTCTTTATTTAACAAGGTGTCGAGCGGACTCTTGATGAGTGTAAGGGGTGAGCGCAGCTCGTGGCTGAGATCTACGAAGAACTTTATCTTCTCCTCGTTCATGTCGGCCTGCTGCTTGTGCTTCACGTTCTGGAAGATACTATAAATAATAAAGGTTATCAGAAGTGCATAGAGCGTATAGGCCCACCACGAACGATACCATGGCGGTGTAATTCTGATATCTATCTCCTTGACAGGTGAGTAACTGCCGTTCTCCTGCACTCTGACCAGCAACTGGTGATGCCCGAAACGCAGGTGTGAGAGGATGATCTCGTTCATGCCTGGTGGTAGCTGATGCCATACACCTTCTCGTTCATCGGCAAAGCGGTATTCATATTGAAGGTTACCCGTCTCACGGTAGTCCATTGTCGAGAAACGAAGCGTAAAGGTATTGTCCTCATAGTCGAGGCGAATATGCTCTCCATCGGTGCCAATCTCCCTACCGGCCACCAACAGTCCAGTGAGCTGAAGTCCCTTGTCGAAGCCTGTGTTGCTGACATCCGCAGGATAGAAATGGGTGATGCCCCGATCATTGCCGAAATAGATCATTCCATCTGGGGTTTTACCATAGATGCCTCGGGTATAGCTGCTCACCTCCAATCCACTGCCCTTATAGTAATTGATGAATTGTCCCTTTTGACGCAATAGATGGCTCAAACCGTGATAAGTGCTAATCCATAAGTTGCCGTTGTCATCTTCCACGATACCGCAGACTATCTCATTACATAAGCCATCATCTTTATCCAAATGTTTCCATTGCTTCTTCTGACGATCATAGCAGAAGAGGCCCTTATTGGTTCCCACCCAGACGAGCCCGTCTTTACTCTCGGCAATGGCAAAGGTATGGGTGGGGCGCAGAATGCTGTCAACAGGCACATCGACCATCTGCTTTGTTTGGGTATTATAAACATCGATACCATTATAATGTCCTATCCAGAGCCAACCATGGGAATCGATGAAAAGCTTGTTGAGGTAGTGGTTGTGCAGTTCCATGTTTAGAGGAACAGGCTCTTTTGTGGTAGCATTGAAAGCCAGAACACCCTGATCAAAAACCGCCATATAGAGTATGCCATTCTTGTCAATAGCAAAGTCTTTGATGCGCTTGCCATTCAGTGAGTCGATTTTGACAAGTACAGACTGCCTTCCCATTGATAAACTTGCCCCTCGTCCATAGGTACCAATCCAGATGTCGTTGGATGCTGTTTCCTGATAAGAGATGATGTATTCCCCAGGGAAATGCCGCCCCAGAATCTGTCCATCGGGCGAGATATCGACAAGACCATTGTTCTCCTGTCCGAGAATAAAGCGTCCTTTGTAGCAAGTCAGTAATGACAATACGCCACCATTGTCATCAGGCAGATGGTGCATATTATAATATGTAAAAGGCTGACGATGATTGGTGAGGAAGGCGATACCAGTTCGCAAACAGCCAATCCACTTGTTTTGCTGGGCATCCTCAAAATAGGTCTGAATCGACTGTGTGGCTAAGTTCACACCCTCTATTGTCTGCTGGAAAGTGGGTATCAACTGATTACTGTCGATATCCACCTCAAACATGCCATTGCCATAAGATGCCAACAGAATATTCCCTTCGTGACTCTTAAACAGGGTGCGACGGTAGAGATTGGGAGAAGACTCAATCTCCCGGAGGGTTTTCGATGTTTCTTCGTACAAGAGTGTCTTGGCACGTGACAGAACGACAATCCGACCTTTTCTATCTTCGCATACAGCATTCACACCATTACTGCCTAATTGTGAGAAATCGAAATGCTCAAACCTTTTAGACTTTACATCGAGTTTTGTCAAACCTGTTTTGTCACTACAGATCCAAATACGGTCACGGCTGTCAATATACATACAAGTTGCCGCTTCATCAACATGTAACTTGTTGGCTTCTTTCCAAGGTGTGGCCTGCATGCTCTCCTTGTCAATAAGGTAAAGCCCTTTCTTGGTGGTTAGAACAAGCAAACGGCCATCACTCATCTCCAAAATATCCGTAGGATACAATTGCTCTTCTATGTCTATTTTTACGATGGGAAAGCTACTGCTCAGGCGATCGTAACGCTGTATGCCATTGTAAGAGATGACCCAAACCTGACCTTCGCTATCGCAGAATACCTTCCTGCAGTTATTGTTCAGTAGGGGCTGTGATGTATTGTCATCTGCATAATAATAGGAGAAGTTGACACCGTCGAATCGATTCAGACCATACTCTGTTGATATCCAGATAAAGCCAAGTTTGTCTTGGCAGATGCTTGTAATATGATTCGATGACAACTGGTCAGAGTTGTAAAAATGACAGATGCCGGTATTGACACTACCAAAAACTCTTACTGATAGAGTAATCAGTAACAATAAAATAATGTACTTATGCCTCAAGAATATCAAATTCAGTCCCATCTTTGGTATGGTTTTTATGATTAGTAGTTTGGGTGCAAAGATACAAAAAAAAGTAAAAAAGCAAAATAAAGATACTTTTTTTAACGCTTATTCATTAGATGCAAAAAAGACCTACCCCTAAGAAAAAGGACAGGTCTTTATAGCAATATACTTCTCATTTAAAGTATTGTAACTTCACCGAATTGAGTCTCCCATGGCTCCTCGTTGCCATCAACGGCCTTTGCCATAGAGATGCGGATGCTGGTGACATTCTTCAGGATATCCTCGCCAATCTTACCCTTATTGGTCAGGTCGCAGACCACCTTTTTGTCTTTATCAATGGTCTTACCCATGCTGCTATAGAAGGTTGCAGCATCAACCTGCTGCTGCTTGCCGTCAGCATCCTTATAGCGAATCACAACTTTAAGCATACAGGTACTTTTCTTGATAATCATGTTCAGTTTGGTGTGCTCCGTAAAGTCACCACTTGTCTCTGGTAAGTCGAACCAGCGGTCCCACTTCTCCTTAAAGGTTGCGGTCAGCGTCTCATCGTCGAAGTCGCAATTACCACCATGCTTTGTGACCTGCTCCAGATCGATAATCTTCCAAGGTGTCTGAGCTGTTGCTGTCAGACAGAACATTGCCATCAGGGCAATCATCATTCCAATTCTTTTCATAATTTTTTAGTTTAAATAAATATGTTATTAAATGTTTCCTTCTATGAAGGTTTTGATGGTGCAAAGATACGCAATAATCATGATATGGGCATTTGATATACTATCATGCATCTACGCTTTTGTTGCATGCCACCCTCGAATTTGTTGCATTTACTTCCGTTTTTGTTGCGCAAGTCTTTCTCAGTTTATGTAATAGACTTTTTCCTGCCCTTGATAGATACATTTTAAGATAGCACGTCCCTCGATTATTGGACCGATCTCCACTTTGATACCAGGATGACTAGCCGTAGCCTTAATCACACTCTCCTGCAGCAATGTACAGTGAAGCTGGTAGCAGTTAGTCTTGGTTATACCATTCTCGTTGGTAGCAAAGATGGGGTGCTTAGGCAGTACGAGTGCCTTCCCATCAACGGAGATATTGACTGTCGGAATATCAGGTCGGATGCATGGCATATCCGGCTTCGAGAATCCGATACCATAGAGATTGTAAAGTGCATGGCCTTCTTTACCCTCGGCAATAAGATAGAGCGCATGTTTACCCTTCAGTCCTTCTACCGTAGGTACCGCAATTTGGTAAGCCTTCACTTTACGTTCTGCACCAGCAGGCACCTCAACAACAGCAATTTCGCGTTTGCCTAACTTGACATGGATACGGAAGGCGTCCGACGTGCGAGGCAAAAGGAAGAGGTTGAGTACGGTGCCGTCGCCCTTCTTTGTACCATGGAAGGCACGCACGCCTTTAGTGTCTTTCAGGAGGCCACCGAAGCCAAAATACTTGAAGCCCACAACACCACCGTCAGGGATGCCTTTAAGCACCATTCCGCTGTTCCATACATCATAGTTATCCTGCAACCAGTTTTGGTCAGTCATGTAGCAGGCGATACCGGCAGAATAATATTTATAAGGTGGCAGTCCATAAATCTGGAAGCCCTCACTGGTGACCTCGGCGCCATTATACTCGTTGCCGTCGTCAGCCTTGTAAGTTTTCTCGCCAGTGATCGTAACCTTTCCACCTTTGCTGACAGGTTTTTCATCCCATGTGATATGCACGGGAGCAACCATACCCTGACGGGCATAGCCGAAATGACGAGGAGCCCGATGATAGAATACATACCACTGTCCGTTGATCTCTATGAGTGAGCCGTGGGTATTGTGCCCTGTATTAGTGGTGATGAGGCGTGAGCCGTCCTCGCTGGTTACCACACCTCGGGAGTCAACCAACACCCCACCTTGTGTCCAAGGCCCCAGTGGGGTGTCGCTGTAAGCATAACGCAATGTGGAGTTGCTGTCACCCAGACCGTACTCACTTCCACTATAGCCGGAGTATATAAATACATACTTGTTGCCAACCTGTCGGAGACTTGATGCCTCGAAAAACTTGAAATCGTCGGGCACGAAGGGCGAAATTTGACCTGTACCAGGACGGATACCATACATTTTTTCAGGATCAAGCTGGAAACCTGCAGACCCCTTGAAACCATAGTAAGCATACGCACGATAGCCTCGGTTGTAGTCTGGGTCTCCCGGATCTGTTACCGTTTCAATAAAGGTTGCGGGATCAAAGTTGATAGGAGAGCCGTCCACGCATTTTTCTCCATCAGGAACCAAGTTGACGGGAGTGAAAGAACCATCGGGGCGATCACCACGACACACCATCCCCACACGTCCGTTCCCCCGGGAATGGGGATAAAGCCAATAGGTCTTCTTCCCTGTTTGTTTGTCTGTTGTTTCTACCATATCTGGTGCATACATCGTATCCCACTTCCCATCAATATGATAGGTAAAGATCGCTCCTTCCTCGCGCCATTGGTCGAGATTCTCAACTGGAGCTGACCACATATGGACGTCAATACCGCAATAGTTCTCATGGTGTGTATCGTGAGACCCGATGATATAGACGCGGTATTTGCCTGGTTTGTCTGGATCTTCAAAAGCCCGGGGTTCGCCATCAGGCAGATGTTCCCAAAGAGGTAAGTAGGGATTCTGCCCCAATATGACCAATGGCATAAATGCCAAGATGAGTAATAGCTTTTTCATTTTCATAAAAACTCTTTTACTTCTTTATTGTTTCCTGAGGTCCAAGATAACTCTTATGCATGCCACCGAGGTTGATGAGAATCTTCTGAAGTACCAGTGCATTGTCGAGTGGACGAATGCGAAGTGTGTGCTTGCCAGCCTTCAGAGCATGGATGGTCTGCGAGTCGATAACATGCTCACGATGCCAAGCATTTCCTGTCTCACCATTATAGTCACCATTGATGTTGATGATCTGTTCTTCACCACCATCAAAGCTGACGGCATAGCGTAAGCCTGTGCCATTGAAGTTTAAGGTGGCGCAGAAGCGCATGGTAACACGAGCCGTTGCCTCATTGGGAATCTCCATGTCGTATTCCAACATCATACCATCGACAGGTGAAGTAACGGGCTGTGGTGTGATACCAGAAAGGGTACGCCCCAACTCTGGAATCACCGTCCATTTAGCCTCTTTGCCGTCGGTTTTGCGGGTGAAGTGTTCAGCCTCAATGCTTACGTAGCCGTCTTTAGCAACAAAAACAGGAGCGTCTTTCGGCTGATTATATGTAATATAGGCAGGTGTTGGCAACGTGATAGCATCAGAAGACTGGCCTTCCACTCGCTTCACCTCTGGCATAATTTTCTTTTCTGGCGACATCCATGACTTGTAGCCGATATATTGTTCATCCATCATGTGATTCCATTTGCCGCCATTCATGGCATGATATTGACGAGCCAGGGCTGCATCTTTCTTGAAGCATACTTCTACACGGTCAGCCCAGGCGTTAGTTGTCGGATCATTCTTTTTTGCCAGACGCTGGTTCATGGCTTGTGCGTAATACATATCATACAGGTTGGCCATCGCCTTGATGGGGTAACCCAACAACTGGAACCAAGTATCCTGTAAATTCTGTGGCAGCTGCTTACCAAGAGCATCGGCATCAAGTGCCAGCTGATCGTATTCACCCGTGACACGTGCCCACTCATTATAATTAGGAATAGAATAGGTGCGCATGTTCAACAATTCGGGAGTGACACGGCGGTTGAATTTTGCATAGGTGCGCAACAGACGGGCTGCCTCTTCAGCATACTTGTCGCCAAAGATGCTACGGCAGAACTCAATGCTGTGGTTACTCAGATTGGTGGCATTGAACTGGTCAGGGTCCCAGGCCATATCGAGGAAAAACTGGATGGGATATTCCATGGGTTTCAAATCACCAACGTTGAGGATCCACATCTGATCGACACCGTACTGATAAGTGAGGTTCATCTGCTCCCACAAACGCGGAATGGGACTGACATTGATCCATTTGGAATTGCGCGGTCCGCCCACATAATCCACATGGTAGTACATTCCAAAGCCTCCCTTACGTTGTTTGGCGGTACCTAAAGCTGGCAGACGACGGATGTTTCCCCAGTTATCGTCACAGAGTAGCAGGATGATATCGTCGGGTACCTTCATGCCCTGATCGTAGAAGTCCTGTACCTCTTTATATAATGCCCATACCTGCGGGACATCTGCTGCTTTCTTACCTGTCACCTTAGCGAGCAGTTCACGCTGTTCCTTGACAATCTGCTCCATCAGTTCTACACTGGCCTTGTCCTCCATCGCCTCGTCACCATCACCACGCATACCGACGGTGTACATTGTCTCCCAATTCTTGGAACGCTCCACACCACCACGCCAGAAATCCATCATCTCATCGTGGTTGCTGGTAAAGCTCCACTTACCATGATTCTTGCGACGCTTCCAGTCCTGCTGGGCGAGGGCCATCGGTTCGTGGTGTGAGGTTCCCATCACGATACCCATCTTGTCTGCCAGTACCCCATTCTCAGGATCGTCGTCATAGAAAGCACTGCCCCACATGGCAGGCCACATATAGTTTGCTTTCAGACGTAACATCAATTCAAAGATGTGCTGATAGCATTTACTATTGATGCCACCGAACTTCTCGTTGGCCCAGTTACCGAAAGAAGGCCATTCGTCGTTGATGAAGATACCACGATAAGCCACTTTTGGCTCACCATCGGTATAGACACCTTTTTTAATATACAGGTTATTCCGATGCACTACTGGTACATCGGCAAACCAGTACCAAGGAGATACACCTATCTGGCGCGACAGTTCGTAGATACCATAGATGGTACCACGCTTATCGCTTCCGGCGATGACTAAGGCGCGACTAACTCCTGTCATGGGCTGATCGATGACCTGCAACAGGTACTTCTCGCGTTTGCCCTCGAGTTCTTTCTTGTTGAGTTTTCCGGCATTCACCAGACTTTGTATCAATTTTGTCTGCATACTGCCAATGATGATACACTCGTTTTGCAGCTGCTGCCCAATCGCAGGGGCTGTCCCACAGACAAGGCGGAAATCATTCTGCAGATTGTTCAGCGCCATGCGCACACCTTCATAGTCGTTGATATCTGATATGATATCCAACACTTTGCCGTCCTTTGCAATAGCAAGGGAGGCACCTTCTTTTGTAAACGTAACAAACTTGTCTGCTGCGTTAGCAACGGTCAGACAGATCATCATTAAAGTAAAAACTGCTTTTCTCATCATTTCAATTTGATTGTTGTTAAACGGGCTCATGCCCTGAGTTTGATTGCAAAGTTAAGCAATAAGAATTAATCGCACAAGGGCGTGCAACAAAGGAGTTTTTTTTGGATGTTTTTGTTGCATCAAACATAATAGGGTATCTATTTGGTGCAACAAAATCGTATGGTAATGAAACGTTTCGAAAGTTGCAACTCATTATTATTTCTGAAACAACAATTTATCACTTTGGACTTCTCACAAGTAATGGAAGGCAAAACAATACCCTGACTCATCACTGGCAGACCTCTACGACGAACTGACCATGCCCGTTGAACTCCGCAAGGCCCATCAAGACAACGACCGCGCCGTGATGGCAGCCTACAGCTTCCCCGTCAAAACTATGACAGAAAGCCAATGCGTCGCCGAATTATTTAAACTTTATCAAGAACTAACAAAATAAAACAATTCATTAGTGTCCCGTTAAAATGGGACACTAATGAGTGCATATATACCTTTAACTATTAATAGTGTTACAATCTGCCAGGTGTCGCCAATGGAAAGTTACCTCTGAGAGTAGCTCTTCTTATCTTTGCAGCGTCAATGGTTATCTATTGACTATCCAGGTAAGTTTCCCGAGAGGGCAAGACTATATCAAATCTCTTTTACTCCCCAGAGGTGCAGCGTGTTGACCATCGGTTTTGTGACATTGTTAGCTGGATAGCCAATAAAGTTCTTCTTTCTGTCCAAGATACCGTCAAACTCAT
>Ga0310695_10003781_pt1 | contig 29074 bp, 29 predicted proteins | sample RumenRJG_04DNA_FD_203882 | JGI IMG/M metagenome (GOLD analysis project Ga0310695, IMG submission 203882) | Bovine rumen microbial communities from Lethbridge, Alberta, Canada - RJG_04 (v2) (version 2) | ecosystem: Host-associated > Mammals > Digestive system > Stomach > Rumen | place: Canada...
TCCATGGCTCCGACTTACCCTTATACGGGGCTGTCATTGTGAGCATATGCCTTATTGTAACGTCATAGATAGTTTTCTCCCCACGTTTTACAGTATAATCAGGAAAGAAATCCATCACCTTTTGATCCAGGTTTTTGATATATCCCCTGTCCAAAGCAATCCCTGCCAGTAATGCCATAATACCTTTCGTCACGGAATTGACATTCATCGCATCTAGAGTCTTGAACCCATGCCAACAATCATCAAGTGCCACCTCATTGTCTTTAATGGCATAAATCTGGCATATATTGCTTTCATTCCCGGTGTTCTCAGAAATGTGCCAGTGTAGTTGTTCTATATTCATAGCCAAAAGCCTCCTCTTAGGAAAGATTCGGACGTCCTAAGAAAAGGCTAATCGAATTAAAAATCTTTTTCAAGAAAAATCTTAAAAAATATGTAGTCAAAAATATAGCGAATAAAACTGAAATAAGTAGTGTCAGAGCTTGAGTATACAGGTTTACCGCCTTTAAAACCTCATCAGAGTCACCTTCAATGGCCGTAGCCAGCATCCTGGCCTGGATTTCCACGGTTTTTTGTAAAGCCTCGAGGCGTTTGTCATTTATTGCATAGCCCTTAATGATATAATCCTTCAAAACCTTATTTCCCCCCACTTAAACCACTGACATGGCTGCAAAATCCTCCGGAGTCTCCCGAAAATCGTTTCTGATCCATTCCACTACCATTCCGTGAATCCCATAGGATAAAAACATCTGCTGGTACCGGGATTGCGCTTCTGTTTCCTCGACCATAGGCGCAGTAAAGGCGAGGTATGCGTTAATCATACTCGTATACTGGGACTGCTCATACAGCAGCCGCAGCAGGTCGGAAATGGATGCACAGAAGCGAAAAAACCACAAGGCATAGTCATAGGTGGAGTCGTTGTCCGGCGCAGGATACTCCTGCGCCCATTCCGCCCACAGCCGCAGAAGCTTGTACTCCAAAACCTCAGCGTAGGAGTGAAAATGACGGAAATAGGTCACCCGCCCCACCTTCGCCAGGTCAGCAAGCTCCTGGGCTCTGATTTTTTCAATACTCTTGTGCTTCATCAGTTCAATCAGCGCATCGGCAATGCAGTCCTTCAGGTATTGCGTTGTTTCCTTTCTACGTCCCATAGTTCCTCCAATTGGTGCTCAAAGATACCATTTTCCACAATCGTATCATTTTCCGGGAAAGCCTTGATTTTATCGGCTTTCTTTTTTATACTCTCATCTAAAGATACGATAGTATCCTAATGAGTTTAACACTGCTTGTCAAGCGTCACTTTGAGGCGCTTGCTCAGATACGTCTCTCGGAGAGGAGTTTTTCTTATGCAATACGAACTGGTTCAGCTTGGATTCTTTCTGCTGTTCTATTCACTTCTTGGCTGGGCTGGGGAGACAATCGCCTATGCCATCACCCGGCGCAAATTTGCCAATGTGGGGTTTCTGACTCTGCCCCTTGTTCTGACCTACGGAATCACCATGGTGATCCTGGTGGTGATTCTGCCTTCCTTCGGAACGAATCTGGTGGGACAGTTTGTGATGACCTTGATGGTGTCCTCTGTGGTGGGACGTCTGACCAATTTCACTGCCCACAAACTCTGTCCCGGCGTAGACTGGCCAGCGCGCAGTCAGCTCTTTGGTGACGAGCTGCGTGGCATCCTGGCCGCACTGCTGATGGCTGGAGCCTATTTTCTTGTCTACCTGTTCCTCCATCCGCTGCTGCTGTTCCTGCTGCCTTTGATTCCCGCTCTGGCACTCAGAATTGGCACTACGCTCCTTATGGTGCTGGTGCTGGTGGATGAGATTGCGGTGATTGCCTCGGTTCGTCTGGGTGCCCACGAGAAGCTGCTGGAGCTTACCCGGAGTGAGCGTGCAGCCAACTGGCTGATAAGCCGGGTGTGGAGGAGAATCCACAGGGCCTATCCTGACGTTGAGAAGATGGACGTGGACGAAGAGCTGCACACCTACACCTTCGGCAAAGGTCTTAGTCTGGACAAGCTGATTTGGGTGTTCTTCCTCAGCTCGCTGCTGGGAGATTTGATTGAGACGCTCTACTGCCGACTGGTGGGAGGGGCATGGATGAGCCGTTCCAGCGTGCTCTATGGCCCGTTCAGCTTCGTCTGGGGGATTGGAGCTATGCTGTTGACAGTGACGCTTTCTCCTGTCGCGAAAAAGAACGACCGCTGGGTTTTTCTGGGCGGCTTCTTCATCGGCGGAGCTTATGAGTATCTTTGCAGTGTGTTTACGGAGCTGGTGTTCGGCACGGTCTTTTGGGATTACAGTGATATGCCACTGAACATCGGCGGGCGCACAAACGTGCTATTCATGTTCTTTTGGGGGATTTTGAGCGTGGTATGGGTTAAAATGATCTATCCCAGAATGTCTCATGCCATTGAGAAACTGCCACCTCTGGGCGGAACAGCGCTGACCTGGCTGGTCACCGTTGCCATGCTTTTGAATGGGGCGCTCACCATTGCAGTCATGCTCCGATACAACATTCGGCAAATCGACCCGGTCCCTTATTCCCTGTACGACCAGCTGATTGACGCACAATATCCGGATTCCAGAATCGAAGAGCGCTGGCCCAATATGATTGTAGTAGATGAAAAATAGAAGAAAAAGTGCTCCAGCTGACCTGCATCATGCCCTCAGACCTCAGTCATCCGGAGAACTCTCTTTTTATCACATTTACTCTCATCTTTACATTTTCTTTATTTGACACCTCTTTTGCTGGATGCTACGATTGGCTTAGAGAGATATCTTTCAATTCCGATAATGCAGGTTTTGTTATATTATGATCAAACAAAAGAGCAGTGCGGAAAATGAAGCTTAACGGAAACAATATACTTTAGCAAAAAAGGGGGATACTACAATGAAGATTCTTAATGAAGACGAAAAGAAAATGCTTGAGGGCATCGACAAGGAGAAGTTTGATGACGTTCAGCTGGAAATGGTAACCGGAGGCTTTACTTCAGTAACAAATAAGGATCCTACAAGGAAGTTGCTTGATGAAGACGAAAAGAAAAAGCTTGAGGGCATCGACAAGTGAAGGCAATACTTTTTGCTCAATAAATATTTCCTATTTTCTACGGATTTATGTCCGCAGTTTTCTAAATCCAAACAGACCCTGCTTTTCATAGGGTACGCTTTCGACAGAGAGGCAGCCATATCCCGTTTTTGCGATCGCATTCTTAAGTTCTTCCTCAGAAGGGACAGCCTCGCTCAAAAATGTAGCAATACCTTTTGAGTGGGATGCGTATACTTTTTTTGCATCAGGAACTGTCTTTCTGATCACATCTGAGATATGTGCCTCACACATACCGCACATCATTCCCTCAATATTCAGTGTTGTTTTAAACATACTACCAATAATCCTCCCATCATCCAAAGATTTCCTGCTTTGCTTGTTAGCATGAGCTAACCGCCTGGCAAAAAAATAAATTTCAGTTAGCTTTAACTAACTTAATATAATAACACTCGTTTGCCTCTTTGTCTATACTCTACGCATAAAACTCTTCTCTCCCAAAGGAAAAACTTTTCTCCTATCTTAACAGTTCCGGTAAATAAACAAGGGATTCCCTGCATGACTACCTGAAATGGCTGTCTGCAGAAAATCCCAATGTATTCGCATTTCTGAATGATGCCGAAAACCTTTCAATAAACTCCTTAAATCACATGGGGCTTATTGCAGTATTTACACTTATGGGGGCATCCTACCCCTTCTACCCAATAGTGATAGCCGTCAGGACTTTTCTCGCACTCGTTTTCATGATGCCAGCTCATCACGCAACTCTTCTCGAATCCGTCATCATAATCTTCACCACACCAAAGAATCCCACCTGCTACATTGTCCATTTCATCTTCGTTAACTTTTACCAGCTCATCATTCATTTTCTCGTTCTTACCCATATGCCACCCTTCCTTTCTTAAAGCTGTGCAATTATACACGTATTATGTTACTGCTTATATATCATTATACGATATACCTTTCCCAAACGCGACATTTTGTTTTTTTACCCATCCATATTACCCCCTAATTAATCCCTGACTTTTGCTCCCATGGCCTTCAGCTCGCTCTTGCGCTGATACATCATATTATCGGCCCTTTCAAATACATCATGAAGCTCTCTGTCTTCCGCCTTCAATTCGGAATGTCCGACAGACACCACTACCCCGTTGGTGTAGATGTTTTTCTCCACTGTACTGTTGAAGGCAGCAAGGGTCTCTTCCATAGCTTCAAACGCCTTGCCCTGAAGAATCACGGCAAACTCGTCTCCGCCGATCCTAAAGACCGCTCCATGGGAGAAATGCACACATATAAGGTCACAGGCGTCTATTATCAGTTTGTCCCCCGCCGCATGTCCTTTAGTATCATTGACATACTTCAGGCCGTTGATGTCACATACCAGCACCGAAAGTCCCTCTTTTAACTGGCCTGAGCGTATCATAGCATTCAGATTGGCCTCATATTCGGAATATGCAAGTTTATTCCGGACACCGGTCATGGAATCGGTGTTAGCCATACTCTGAAAGAGTTTGCTGGTTTCCTTTTCGGTCTCAAGCATAGCCGTAGACATCCTGCGGTACTGAAACAAAAGGACTCCTGCAAGGATCATCATGGAAAGAAGGGTAACTATGATGAGCCTCTGGCTGACAAGGCGGTTGCTCTCGCTGATTTCACGAAACTGTTCATGTATCACGCTCTCATGGATGAGAACAGCTATCATCCATCCCGTGTTGGGAACAGGAGCATAACACAGGGTCTCCTGTCTGCCGTTTGAAACCATTGTCAGGCTGGACTCTTTTCCCTCACGGAAATCAGCTGACATCTTTTCCCATGTATCCTGCGAAAGGAGGTTTTTGGTACTGTCAAGCAGATTATCATTTGCACCAATCATCCCAAGTTCTGTACCGGAAAGGTTACCGCCGGTCTGAGTATACAGAGCAAAGTATGTATTCTCCTGGTCCTCATCCTCAAGCAGGAGAAGATCGCTGATATCTTTGATGTCTATCAAAACGAAACAGGCCTTAAAGGACTTCCCCATGATCTTCAGCCCGTCAGCCGGGATGGCCAGACAGAGCTGTTTGGACGAGCCGTACATATAGACGGTATTGATGACTCTCTCGCTCAGTTTGTCCGATGAGAGGAAATCGTACCGGCTTCCTCCGGTATAGGTGGTATACTGGGTATAAACGATGTTGTTCTCGTCTACAAGGGCAAAGCGGTTAAGGGAAAGCAGGGTTTTGATCTTTCCCAGTATATTCCTGAGCTCTTCCTGGGATTTGATATCTTCATCCCTGATAACCGTAAGAGCCGTTTCCATTTGCTCGATATTATTATTGATCAGATTATCGACGGTTCTCGCCCTCTGATCAGCCATGGCCTCTAGATAGAAGGAGCTTACCGCAGAAACCGCTTCATCTGTCGCCGATACGGTTTTCCTCGATGCCCATATTGTAGAGAAGGCCAGTATCACCATTACCATTACCAATGCCATGCCTATGACGGCCGTATATATGAATCTTTTATTATTAATGTCTCTCTTATTTGTCATAATATATCACCATAGAGTATTTCAAGCATGGATGCCGCATCTTCCTGATAAATGATGGTAGTGATCTCATCCGTTTTTTCCGGATACAGATCCCCCGGTCGGTTGCCGTCAGCGATCTTTACTGCCACCTGTAATGTATCAAATCCAATGGAAAAACAATCCTGAACTCCCAGGCAATAGATTACGCCATCATTTAAATAATGCAGGGCTTCCTCATCATGATCCATCCCCACTATGACTGTATTGCTTCCTTTTTCGGATATGGCCCTTGCGGCTCCAACAGGATTACTCATATTGCAGCAGATGATCCCGTCCAGCCCGGGATATTTATCCAGTATATCCAAGGTGAGCTTATATGCATTTTCAACGGAATCCATGTCATACTCAAAGGCTACAACTTCCATATCCGGATACTTGGCAACAGTATCCTTGGCGCCCCGTGCCCGGTCCTCATGGCAGGGTGCCCCCTTACTTCCCACCAGTATGGCCACTTTTCCTTTGTAATCAAGCTTTTTGCAAAGAGCCTGGGTCAGATCCGCCCCGTCCTGATAGTTGTGGGTGTTCCCTACATAAGCGATCCTTTTGCACCCGGTTTTTGCATCTGAACTGGAGAAGGTCATGACTTTAGCCCCCTCCGCTACCAGCTCATCAAGAACAGGCGAAATGATCTCTTCGTCCGCCACATCAACACCGATAATATCGTAATCCTCTTTTTTTACCTGAGAAAGCCGCTCTTTCTGGTCCCGGGCAGATGCAGCCTCAGGCGCCTGATATTCATAAGTTACTGTTATCCCCTTCTTAAGGTACTGTCTCTGTGCTTCCTCCATGCCCAGCGCTACCGCATCCCACCAGGGATGAACGATCTTATAAGTGAAGTAAAAATTATACTTGTCCTTTTGGGGCTTATAAGAATCCAGTTCATGGGCGAAGTTTACTGCGCCGCTGACCACGTTGCGTGATTTTTCCTCCTTGGAAGGAAGGCTCGTGGCGGTTCCCCCCTGGGTGCAACCCCCCAGCGTGGTTGCAAAGGCAATCATCACAGACAGCACGAAAGCAGCTTTCTTAGCCTTTTTCATAGAATAATACATGTGTCCATCTCCTATTTACGTATCTAACTATCTGGTACCATTATACTACATTTTATGACAGGGGGACAGTATGACAGGGGGACAGTCCCCTTGTCAGGTTTTTTTGAAATACTTGTCAATATGACAGGGGGACAGTCCCCTTGTCAGGTTTTTTGAAATACTTGTCAAAAATGAGGATTTATCATATACTATGGGATATTTATTCTGATCAACGGGGACTATGTCGATGAAAGAGTTACGATTTGCGGTTAAGAATACCATTCCTATATTTTTCACTTACCTCTTTATCGGTATAGCCTTTGGCATATTAATGAGCGATTCCGGCTATGGCATACTTCTTACCACTGCCTCCAGCATATTTATCTTTGCCGGGTCCATGCAGCTGGTTATGGTGCCCATGATGACCTCCGGAGCGTCCTTACCTTCCCTTGCCTTAATGGCCTTATTTATCAATGCCCGCCACATTTTCTACGGCATCGGATTTATCGAGAAATTCCGCCGGATGGGCCGGCGCTATCCCTATATGATCTTTACCCTGACGGATGAAACCTATTCTGTTCTTTGTTCTGTACAGTATGAGGACGACCTTGATGAAGACAGGGCCGCATTTTTCATTGCTATGCTGGATCACATGTACTGGATATTCGGCTCTTTCATAGGTGCCTGTGCGGGAAAGTTCCTGCAATTTGACATGCGGGGAATCGAGTTTTCCGCCACGGCCTTCTTTTTAGTTGTAGTGGTAAATCAATGGCAGCAACACCGATCCAGATTACCCTTTTTAACAGCTGCCGTGTGTGCTCTGGGTTTCTACCTCCTGATGGGGAAGGAGTATTTTTTGATACCCACCCTGATTACCACTCTGGTGGCGCTTATTATACTTCGCAAACCTATCGAAGCAAAGGAGGGCGCCGGAAATGAATGATATGTTCTACCTCATCGGGGTCATCGCCGTTATATCCATAGTCACCTGGGCCCTGCGCGCCTTTCCCTTCCTGCTTTTCGGGAACAGGCCCTTGCCTCCCGCCATAGAGTATCTGGGAAAGGTCCTTCCCCCCGCGATTATGACGGTGCTTGTAATCTACTGTCTTCGGGATACGAACATGGTTCAGTTCCCTTATGGAGCGCCGGAACTGGCCTCCTGCGCCCTGGTTATAATCCTACAGGCCTTAAAGAAGAACATGTATCTGTCTATCATTGCCGGAACAGCCTGTTATATGATCCTGCTTCACACGGTTGCTATTCACGGTTAAATTATGACAAGGGGTCAGACCCCTTGTCATATAAAAGGAAGGATGGAAATGAAAATAAAGACATTGATAGCCGGAGTGGTAATACTAGGCTGCCTGTTTGCAGGCTGCGGCCCCGCGACACAGACCACTCAGACAGCTCAGAGCATACATGCTACCCAAAGCACAACAGCAGAAAAGAATTATACTTACACGGAATACCCCTTAGAACGTAACGGAATTAAGCTCCACCTTGACAGAATGACCCTGGAAGGGACTACTCCTAAGAGGAATATCCTCCTGGTCCACGGAGTAACTTATTCTTCCCACGAATTTGACATCAACTATGAAGATTACAGCCTTGTCCGCTGGCTTGCCGGGGAGGGTTTTGGGGTATGGAGGCTGGATATAGCAGGATTTGGCCGTTCCGGAGAAGTAAATGACGGATTTATGCCGGACTCGGAATATGCATCGGAAGATATTAATGCAGCGGTAGAAAAGATTGTCAAAGAAACAGGTCAGGAGAAAATAGATGTTCTGGGCTGGAGCTGGGGAACGGTTACCACCGGCCGCTTTGCCGCCAAGCACCCGGAACACTTGAGCAAGCTGATATTGTATGCCCCCATTCTCAGCGGTCTTGGAGAGGCTGAGATAAAAGAAGCCTTTCATCATAATACCTGGGATCATGCTGCAGACGATTTTACCAAAAAGCCGGATGGAGCCTTTGATCTTTCAATCGCCGATCCCAACCTTATAGAAATGTTTTGCTCAAGCTGCTGGCACTACGATGGGGATAAAAGCCCCAACGGAGGCCGGAGGGATATTTGCGTTTCCAAAGACACAAAACTGATAGATTTATCGAAGATCACGGTGCCAACGCTGGTTATCTGCGGGGACAGTGACCCCTACCTGAATTACGACCTTGTGGGCACGGTGAAGGAATCTCTTCCTAAGGGGTCCGAACTGGTAATGGTAAAGGGCGGATCCCATGTTGTATACATTGAAAAGCCTTATTATAAGGCCTTTCGGGATGGGATAAAAGGTTTTTTACTTCAGCCTTGATTTTGAGCTTACACTTTTTCTTTTATGTGGAATACAAAAGTAATGGAAATAACAAAGGAGGTAGTAAAATGAGAATCAAAGCATTAGGTATTATTATTTCGGCAGTTCTGGCTATTGGGTTGATAGGATGCGGAGGCACAGCAGCCCAGACTGCCCAGACTGCCCAGACTGCTTCAAGCAGCAGAGCCGGAGGCGGCAACCGCGGAGGAGGAAGCACCGATAAATCATCTGATACGGACTTGCAAAAGATGATATCGGAAGTAGCGCCTAAGTTTGAACTTCGCACCTTTAAAGATACAGAAAGCGGAGAATCCCTGCAGTACCAGCTTTTCATCCCAAAAGATTACGACGCATCCAAGAAATACCCCCTGGTACAGTTTATCCCGGATTCAAGCGTAGTGGGAAAAGAAGCATCCTATGTCTTGTCCCAGGGCTGGGGCGGCCTTGTATGGGCAAGAGATGAGGATCAGGCAAAGAACCCGGCATTTGTGGTTGTTCCTGTATTCACGGAGACCATCGTGGATGATAATTTCAATCACTCCGGGCAGATAGACATTGCGGTCCGGCTCATTAATTCACTGACAAAAGAATACTCCATCGATACAAACCGGCTCTATACCACAGGGCAGTCTATGGGAGGAATGACATCATTTTATATTAATCTGGCTTATCCCGATATGTTTGCGGCGTCCCTCTTCGTGGGAAGTCAATGGGATAACACCAAGCTTTCCGCCATCGAGAAGAATAAATTCTTTTATATAGTTTCCGCCGGAGACCCAAAAGCATCAGCAGGCCAAAGCGGCCTTATGGAGGTTTTCGACAGTGATAAAGCTCCATACTCCCATGGGGAGTGGAGTGCAAAGGATGATGCCACGACCCAGGATGCAGCTATAGCGAAAATGCTGGGCGAGGGCAATAATGCCAACTTCGTGACCTTTACTGCCGGAACCACCATTGCGGACGGCAGCAGCGCTCCTGCCGGAAGCGGTGAGCACATGACATCATTTGACTACGCGTATAAGATCGGAGCGGTAAGAGAATGGCTGTTCAAGCAGAGTAAATAAAAATATGACAGGGGGACAGTCCCCCTGTCATATTTTATTTCAATCCGTATTTCTTCAGGTCCACCTTACCGTCCTTTACTTCAACCCCTTCAGCTGCAAGGAGTTTTTGCCTGAACTCCCGCGCCTCCGAAGGCGAATTCTCCAGAAAGCTCCCCTTTTGAATTAACTACCCTATAGCAGGGGATGTTCTCGGGATCCGGATTATTGTGAAGGGCATTGCCTACGGCCCGGGCCATTTTCCTGTCACCTGCCGCCTCGGCCACCTGCCCGTATGTGGCCACATGGCCGTAAGGAATCTTTTTTACCGCTTCATATATCCTTTTTGAGGGACAATCAGAGATCAGATCATAACTTTCAGCGATCATCAGCTTAACATCATTTTCGGGAATGGAGCCGTCAAGGATTATGGTATTCCAATGTTTCTTATTCTGGTGGTACCCGGGTATGACCGAATCATAGATATCTCTCCAGAAAAATGCCTTCTCCGGATCAACCTTCACATTCAGGTTGATATATCCATTTTTTTCATAGGTCCAGAGAAAGGCCTTCTTATTAACCTTATATCTCACCAGCTGCCAGTTTTCATCATGAAATGGCGCATCAAGATAAGTATCCTGAAATGAAAGGCCGTAGTTTAAGACCTCCTGCCTGGTTGTCATTCTTTGGTTCCTCCTTAGGATTTTTATGACAAAAGGACCGTCCCCTTGTCATATTTGATTTTTATTATATAGTACAGGGGGAACATTTACAACATATGACAGGGGGACTGTCCCCCTGTCATATTAACACTGGCGCAACAGGGCATTATATGTTAGAATTTCAGTTGAATTATTCTACAATAACCAGTTGAATTTACAGAAAAGTATTATGTTGGCAAACTACTCAATTCCACCAAAGACATTTTATGAAATAGCTTCTTTCGGATACTTGCTTGTCTTGTTTCTGATTTCTTTTCGTGACAAAAACAGAGAGTCCTTCCTTTCGTATAAGTATTTCAGGTATCTTGAGGTCAATATGCTTCTGGCGCTTTTGGCCAGCGTATTGACTTATACATTTGCTTATCCGGAACTGGGGACTCCGCTCTATATTTGCACCATCCTACGAACCCTGGATTCAATCTTTAGCGTTATGGCCTCCCGTATATTTGCGGTCTATCTTATGGAGTACGTGGATTCGGAAGGAAGAATGAGAAATGTCCTGAAGATAGGTAATGTTCTTCTTGGCGCCTATCTGGTCCTGATGATCTTAAACATTCCCTTTAAGTTTATCCTCTGGTATACACCTGAGGGAGCATATCTCCATGGGGCGCTCTTTGTCCCCGTTGTATTTACCCCGCCGGTTTATTACCTGGCCAGCAGCATCATTATGCTGGTATTCAGGTTTAAGACCCTGGGCTACAGGGAGAGGTTGTCCTTGTCCGTTGCGTCACTTGTGACCTTGTTCGGAACCGTAATCCAGGCCGCTACCAACGGATCCGTCCTACTGTCCCTGCCCTTCGGCTCCATTGGTATATTTGTTCTGTATTTTTCCATAGAGACGGCGGATTATCACCAGCTTCTTAAAAACAATAAGGAACTGAAGCTGGCTGAGGAGGATGCCATAAAGGCTAACCGGGCTAAGAGCGACTTTTTGGCCAGTATGTCCCACGAGATAAGGACCCCTTTAAATGCAGTTCTGGGTATGGATGAGCTCATCCTTCTGGAGACGGAGAAAAGGGCTGATTCCGATCCCGAATTCACCCGCCTGATAAAGGAATATGCAGAGAACATAAGGGATGCAGGTCAGGTTCTCCTGTCGGTTATAAACGATATATTAGACATTACCAAGATAGAATCGGGGAAGATGGAGATTAAGCCTGCGCCATATAATCTGGCAGACATCGCAAATGATGTGGGCACCATAGTGGGGGGTGCGGGCCGAACAAAAGGGTATCACATACATCCAGAATATCGATCCTGCCATTCCTGAATATCTCCTTGGAGACGAGCTTCGTATCCGGCAGATAATGATAAACCTGCTTAATAATGCGATAAAATACACGGACTCCGGCCGGGTTGTGATGATCATTTCCATGAAGGACCGGGGAAGAGACAGCCTTACCCTTTGTATTCGGGTCCAGGATACGGGGATTGGTATCAAGGATGAGGATATACCCCTGATCTTCGGAAATTTTAAGCGTCTTGAGGATGATCACAATCGCGGCATAGAGGGCACGGGACTCGGGCTTACCATAGTTAAACGTCTGGTGGTTCTCATGGGAGGAGATATAGAAGTATTCAGCAAATACGGGAAAGGGTCGGTCTTTACGGCATCCGTTCCCCAGGGTATAAGCAGTGAACCTGTCAGAAAGACCTCGGATAAGCAAAAGGGAAGCAGAATATCCGATGCCATCACCTTCCACACGCCGGATTGCCGCTTCCTCCTGGTTGACGATAACAAGATGAACCTAGTGGTGGCAAAACGTTTCCTGGATGGTCTTAAGGGACAGATAGATACCGCCAGAAGCGGGGAGGAAGCTCTGGAGAAGATGAGAGAGACCGGGTACGATCTCATTTTCATGGATCATATGATGCCCCGCATGGACGGTATAGAGACTTATCAGATTTCCCTTGAAGATCCTGACAACCTTAACAGGGAGACCCCTGTTATTATGATGACAGCCAACGCCTTAAGCGGGGTCAGGGAAGAGTATCTGGGCAAGGGCTTTAGGGATTACATCAGTAAACCCCTTGATATTAAAGAACTTCTCCGGGTCATTAAAAATAACCTGCCGGAAGAGAAGATAAAAGAATAATATGACAAGGGGACAGTCCCCCTGTCACAAAAAATATGACAAAAGGACTGTCCCCCTGTCAGATTTTTTCAACCCGTTCTCTGTAGGATTTCCTCAAAAGTACTGCTGCCACTGCGGCTGTAAGGATCTCCGCTATAGGAAATGTCCACCATACAAGGGATACCACATTTTCCGACAGGGTAAAGAAAAAGGCAATGGGAAATACAAAGACCACCAGCCTGAGAGCGGCTATAAACAGCGGCCTCAGGGCATATCGCAGGGATTGAAGTATCCCCTGTACCGCCACGGAAAAGCCCATAAAGGCATATCCGATCCCGGCTATCCGAAGGGCCGTAGCGCAGGTCTCTATAATCTGGGCGGTACCGCCCCCGGTAAGTCCGAAGAGTCCGGAGAGGGGTCTTGCAAAAACTTCAAATAATACTGCAATCACAAGGGTTACGATAACAGAGTCCATAATCCCGTATTTAATACACTCATCTATCCTCTTTCTATCCCTCATGCCATAGTTAAATGACAGAATTGAAATAATGGTGTTTGACAGCCCGAATGCCGAAAAGAGGGCTATCTGCTGAATCTTGTAATATATTCCGAAGGACCCCACAAGGATAACCGGGTCTGCTGCCGATGATCCCAGTATCCCGTTCATTCCCGCCATCATTACGGACAGCAGGGTCTGCATCAAAGCAGCGGATATCCCTATCTTGTATATTCCCCTGATTATCCCGGCATCCGGCCTTATATATCGGAAATGTCCGTCTATCTCCGTATTTCTCGTATAATGGAAAGCCATTGCAATAAACATGGAAATAAACTGCCCTGCCACGGTAGCCCATGCTGCGCCTGCCACTCCCATTTTTAAGGGATAGATGAAAATGTAGTCCAGAACTATATTGGATACGGCGCCGGAGACCTGGGCTATGGTAGACAGCATTGTCCGGCCTGTTGCCGTAAGGAGTTTTTCATATATTGTAAATCCTATGGCCCCCAGGGAAAGGATGGTGCATATCTGCAGATAGGTTGTTCCCATCTCCAGCACCTGATCATTTCCACCGGCAAATAAGCCGATAAACCACCTTGCCCCGAAGAGGCCGAAAAGAAGGAAGAGACAATAGAAAACCAGACACAGGAATATTCCGTTTCCTGCGGTTTTGTTGGCCATTTCCTTCTGCTTTTCCCCCAGGCTCTTGGACAGCAGCGCATTCAGCCCCACGCCGGTTCCCACCCCTATGGCAATGATAAGGATCTGAATGGGAAATGCAATGGTGAGGGCCTGATTCGCCACAGGGCCGACTTCATCCATGTTAGTGACAAATACACTGTCCACCACGTTATAGAGTGCCTGAAGGACCATTGATACAATCATGGGCAGACCCATTTTCCAGAACAGGGGCTTGATTGGTTCTACTGCCATTTTGTTTTCTTTTTCAACATTCATTACGCAAATCTCCTTTTGAAATTCGTGTGATCATGTAAAAGAAAAATGTGCAAGCCCGAAATCAATCGGACTTACACATTAACTGTTACACATTGATCAAAGTATTATTATTTAGCTGACTTCACTTTAACATAAGTAAGTGAAAGCTGTCAAGTTGACAAAAAGCTGACAAGGGGACTGTCCCCCTGTCATAAAAAATATGACAAGGGGACTGTCCCCCTGTCATGTTTAGGCCAGAGTTATTAGAAATTTCAAGATTCCAAAGATTAATATACCCACAAGGGAGGTGTAATACATGAGCCTGTTGGCCCGCTCTATATCATCCACTTCCACCGGGCGCAGCTTATCCCCTATGGTCTTCTTATTATGAAGCACGCCGAAATAATATGCCGGACCCGCCAGTTCAACTCCCAAAGCTCCTGCCATAACAGACTCGGTCTGGGCGGAATTGGGGCTGGCGTGATTATACCGGTCTCTTTTAAATACCTTCACGGCTCCTTTAAAATTCATCCTGCAAAGAGCCGTAGCAATTATCATAAAATAAGCTGCCAGTCTGGCAGGAATGTAGTTCACTATATCGTCAAAAACAGCTGCTGCCGTTCCGAAATACTTATATCTGTCGTTTTTATAACCCACCATGGAATCCATGGTATTAACGGCTTTGTAGAAGAATCCCAGGGTAGCCCCGCCTATGGCCATATACAGCATAGGGGCTATAACCCCGTCCCCCGTGTTCTCCGCCACGGTCTCGACGGCAGCCTTCACCACGCCCTCTTCGCTTAAAGCAGCCGTATCTCTTCCCACGATCATGGACACAGCCTGTCTTCCTGCTTCCAGCCCTTCATCCTTCAGGGCATGGGCCACCTTCATACTCTCGTCTTTAAGGGACCTGGTGGCCAGTATCCAGTAACAGAACCAGGCTTCTACGGCAAGACCCAGATAAGGATTCAAACAATAAGCGGCGAATACTATAGCCCCGGGAACTATGGTGGAAATGAGCACAACCAGTATAACCAGCAGCACACCCTTGGACCGGTCTGTTGGCTCTGCCTTAGTCTTCCCTCCCCGGATGGTCTTCTCCAGAGAAGCGATGAGAGCTCCTATGGCCCTTATGGGATGCCACATCCATCTGGGATCCCCTATGAGCAGATCCAGCAGGTACCCTAAAAGAAGGGCTATCAAAGAATATTTGTGAAACATCTGTCTGTCCTCCATCTTCCCATTTCAGCAAAAACCCTTCTCCATTCTTCGCCATGTATGTATAATAATCATCCGGCTTTAAAAGATCATTTAAAATGGACATAATGGTCCCCCCATGGACCACTGCGGCTATATCCTTATAACCTTCACTGCAGGCATTGTCCATCATTTTGTGAAAACTCTTAATGCACCGCTCCGCAAAGTCAGCCTGGGGCTCTCCCCCCGGGAAATCCAGCTTCCCGCCGGAATCTATCCATTCCTGGTATTTAGGGTTGCCATCCAGTTCCTTGTAGTTCTTATTCTCGAATTCTCCGAAATCTATCTCCCTAAACCCCTCTATGATAATATGGGGTCTGTCGGGATAAATGATCATTGCAGTCTCCCTGCATCGCTGAAGAGGACTTACATACACAGCCTCCACCTTAGGGTACTGCCTGCCTTCTAAGAGCTTGATTCCCTCCATACATAAGGGCTCATCGGTTATCCCTATATATCTTTTTAACTTATTGCCCTCCGTCATGGAGTGCCTGATCAAAGCCACATTTATCATGGAATAATCCTCTACTTTATCTTAGTGGGGATCCCGCAGAAGACCCTGTATACTTCCTGTGAATGGCCGGCCAGAAGGCAGCCTATCCTTCCCACCGTCTCCCGGTAATCCCGGTCAAAGGCATTAGAGGGCACCACACCGCATCCTATCTCGTCCATAACCAGGCAGGCCCCCTCATTTTCTTTAATGAGGCGGTTAGTGAAGTCGTAAGGGTCCTTTTTTTCTTCCAACATCCGCTTTACAAGCAAATGATAGTCGCATATTAAAGGTGCCTTTAATATATCTTCAAAACTGCAGTCTCTGCAGTAAGTAACCCTATCCTCTGTTAACTTAGTCAACTCTAAAGCAACTTTCAGCTGTCCCTGATTCATTCCGCCTAATACCAACCGCATATCTTATCTCCCGCAACTACTGCAATCACAATGGCCAGTTCACAAAGCTGGAGGAAGTATCCTGCCAGATCTCCGTTATTGCCTCCGAAATTCTTATAGGCCATGAAACGATAATACAAAAATACGAGTAAGGCCGCTGCCACTGCCAGTCCCCCGGATAGGGGGCTGATAAATATCATAAGTCCCATCCCCGCCAAAGCATATATGGCACAGACACATCTTACTATCATTTTCTGACTGTTATCGGAAAATGCTGCAAGGATGCTGGATCCGGGAGAAGTTTTAAAAGTCACCACGGCAAATCCCGACAAGCCCCTTGAAACCACGTAGCCTACGGATACCACATAGATGCTTATCCATGAGATCTCACATTTAAAACCGAAATCCAGGAGAAAGTATATAATCCCCGTAATGATGGCAAAGGCCCCGGCGTGGGAATCCTTTAAAATCTGGAGCCGCCTCTCTGTGCTCTGGTAAGAGCTTAAGGCATCTGCCGTATCCAGCAGCCCGTCCACATGAACTCCTCCTGAAATGATAACAGGCAGCACTGCCAGTATAACACCCCGGAGGGGGTCAGAAAAATGGGCATATTTACACAGATAAAAGGCCCACATCTCCACAAAGCCTATCACCACCCCTATAAGGGGAAAGAAGCACATGGCGTACTTCATATTATCCTTATTCCATTCAAAGTGAGGCATGGGAATCTTGGAGTACATGGAAAATGCTACTGCCCAGTTTTGAAAAAAAAGTTTCATTTGATCTTCACGGGAATACCGCAGACCACTTCCACTACATGATCTGAAATGTCTGCTATCCGCCCGTTTACCTCCGCTATGGTTTTAATATATTCCAGAGTCTCCGGGGAATAATCATCCCCGTCGCCGAATACATTATTGCTCACTATTACAAAATTATCAGCCAGATCCCGGAGTCTGTCAATCCCTTCCATAATGGCAGAAGTGGTCTTCTCCTTAGCTCCTTTGGGGTCGAACATTTCATTTGCCACAAGATTCGATATACACTCCAAAAGCACGTCGCTTCCCGGGCTCACCCCGGCATCAGCTAAGTTCCTTTGACACTCTATGGTTTCAAAGCCCTTATGGGCCCTCATTTTCCTATGCCTTTCAATCTTCGCAAAGGCTTCATCATCGAAGGGCTGCATAGTGGCAATATAGAAGCGGCTCGGAGAAGAACCGCCCATAATGATCCCTTCAGCATATTCAGACTTGCCGCTGCCGGATCCGCCCACAACAAACGTAACCATTTTTCTCTCTCCAAAAAGGCCCCCGGTTGACGAGGGCCCTCCACTCTAAAATGTTAAATACTTCTTTGCAAAAGTCTCTGCATCCTCAGGATGTCCGTATAGGTAGCCCTGAGCCGCTATGATGCCGCAGGAATAAAGGAAATCCGCCTGCTCTTTGGTTTCGACTCCCTCGAAAATGATCTGTTTCTTTACGGAGCTGATGAGAGTACACATATTACTGATGTAGTCCCGTACGGCAGGTGAACCCTCAAGTTCGGTAATAAACATACGGTCAACCTTGACTATATCGATGGGAGCTTTAATCAGGCTTCCCAGAGAAGCCACACCGCTTCCGAAATTATCAATAGCTACGGTAAAGCCCTTTTTCTTTAGGCTCTTAAGATTCTCGTAGAGAATATCTTTGTCTGCTGCCAGGGCATTCTCGTTGATTTCTATCTCTATGTAGCGCTTGGGCACATTGTACTGCTTGCACATGTTCATGATCTTCTGAACAAAATCCGGTGAATTGGAATTATATTTCGAGAAGTTGATGGAAATGGGAATAGGCTCTAAGCCTGCCTTCCTCCAGCCCTCAACAGTCTTTAAGGCTGCTTCCAGCATAGCAAAATCCATTTGCTGAATGAAGTTATACTTCTCCAAAACTCCGATAAAGTCTCCCGGCATGCGATAGCTGCCATCGGGAAGACGCCATCTTACCAGTCCTTCTGCTCCTACTGCCGTGCCTGTAGCCAGACCGATCTTGGGCTGAAGGAAGAGCTCAAAGGCCTGCTTCTCCAAAGCCTGCTCGAAGCTGTCGGCGATAAGGCGCTCATGCGCCTTTTTCTCCTGCATCTCCTTATCAAAGAAGGAATAATAGAGACCGTTATCGTTCTTCGCCTGCTTTCTTGCCATGTTTGCATTATCAATCGCCTGGGAAATGTTGCGTTCTTCCGGATCCATCTCGTATATTCCGGCAGTAAGCTTTAACCGGCCGGAAGTAAGTAATGATTTCTGCTGCTGTCTGAAGAAATCTGCCTGTTCCCTGAAGGTGGCAACGGGATCGAAGTCCTTGCCCTTCTCAGTGCAGAACAGAGCGATGAAGTGGTCTCCGTATATCCTGGCCACAGTGGAATGCCTGTAGCTTTTTAATATGTCAGCCACATTATTTAATATCTCATCTCCCACCTTAATGCCGAAGTTCTCATTTACGTAGGAGAAATTATCAATATCAATGTACTCCATGATGTATCTGTAATCAGAGCCCTTTTCTTCCATTATCTCAAGGGCTTTATTCTCGAAGCCGCTTCTGTTATAGAGTCCCGTAACATCATCTATAAGATTAAGCTTTCTGATAGCCGCCTTATTATTCTCCCGCTCTCTTCGCAGTCTGGCGAATAACACAAATATCTCAGCTACCTGTTCAAAGGTCTTTCGCTCGAATTCAGTCCAGCATCTGGGGGCATCGGTATTCGCAAAGATAATATACTCCATAACCCCGTCTTTTAAGGGAAACCCCATTCCTATAAGGGCGGACATTCCTATCTTAGTGCCATATGCCGCGACCTCTGCGGCCTTCTTTTCCTTGCTGCAGTCATTTATGACCACAAGTTTCTGTTCCCGAAGTTCTTTCTCAGCGACAGAATAATCTTCATAATCGTCCTCGTTTTGGCCCACAAAATGGTTGGTATCACTGTTCCATACCATAAGCCGGTCCTTATCATTTACCTGTGAGTAATTGTAAATGATCTTCTGGATGGAGTACTTGTCCGCTATCCTCTCCGTCAGGATCTTTATGGAGGTATCAATCTCTCTGGATTCAAACAAAAGACCGAATGCCACGCTTATAAGGTCGGCATCAAATTCGGCACTGTTTCTGGGTGAGCGACCGTCTTCCTTTGATATCTCTTCAAAAAGCTGCTCCTTGTCCGTATCATATACAACGACGGCGTTCTTTCCTTCCAGCTTGGCGTTGTACATGGCTATATCGGCCTTTTTAAAGAGTTCTTCGTAATCTCCCGCATCCCGGCCGTAAAAGGCTATACCGATACTGCAGGTAATATCCATCTTCTTGTCTTCATGGGAATAGGTTCTTCTAACCGCTTTATTAAAGTCCCTGGCCTTAATCTCCGCTATTCTCCTGCCGGTGTGTTTCATGAGAACCAGGAACTCGTCGCCGCCTATACGTCCTATAATATCGGACTTACGAAATGCCGATGAAATGGAGGCCGCAACATTCTCTATGACCATATCTCCGAATAAATGTCCGAAGGTATCATTTACGTTTTTGAAATCGTCAATATCTATTATAAGAAGGGCATGACTGGTTCCGGGAGAGGTGCTTTTAAAGAATTTCTCCACAGACAGCTGGGTGGCCGTCTTGTTCAAAAGACCTGTCATGGGATCCTTCTTTATCTGGGATTCAAGTTCAAGAAGTTCTTCCTTCTCCTTTTCAATGTTCTGGATACGTCCGATAATCCGGATAAGCTTCATACTGTCATCTTTGAAAAATACAATATTTAAGCGGTACCAGGAGTACTCGGTGGAAAAGATCTTAAGTCTCATCTCAAACTGCTCGTCCCTGGCGGCAGAATACATGTCATCAAAAGCCCTCTCAAAGGCCTCCTCCTCATCAGGATGGATGTATTTTTTGAACTTCTTCTCAGCTATGAAATCGGTCAGAATCCAGTCAGAGGCTACGCCTGTCTTGGATGAAAGGGGAACTGTCAGGGTATCCGTATCAGCATCATAATCAAAAATGAGCTCATCGGAACACTCGGAAAGAAGGCGGTAACGCTCCGCCTGGATCTTTAAGGCCACATTTGTCTCTTCCAGTTCTTCCATAAGCTCCTGCTTATAGGCAAGCTCCATTTTCTGAGCCAGGTTCTTATCCAGATTCTCGGCCATCTGTTCAGCCACAAGTCTTACAACCTCGAATATGCCTAAAAATTCAGACTTGCTCATAATGTGAACATCATCAATGGCCTCCATGAATTTATCTACATCTTCTCCCGCATCCTTGGCCAGCTGCTCATATTTTTCTCTGGGGAGCATCATTTCCTCGTCAAATACCCCTCCCACTATCCAGGTGGCAACCTTCCTGTCATTTATGATAATGGGTATGCAGCCGCTCATCATATCCCCTGTCTTATTGCGGACAACTGCTGCCGTCCGCACATTTGCCTTGTACTGCTTCATAAGACCCTGGTCGAAGAAATCGTCTACGGTCTTGTTCCTCTTTACAATGCGAATAAGCCCAACGCTAAAACGAGTGGGCTTAGTAATATTATTGCCTTCTGTGTCCAGAATTAGGGATGCAATATCCTGATTCTTGGAGACTGCATTCTGCAGTCTCTGCATTTTCTCAATATCAAAATAATCGCTGAAATCCCCTTCCGTCAGGCCAACGTCCTTATTATAGATATTCTCTCCCATAACAACGACTCCTATCGACAAAACTCAAGGGTATATCCGCACATCTATGGTTTCAGATTATTAACTCCGAGGCTTTCAATCAGGGCATTCAATGAATCAATCTCCAAAAGAAGGATCATGCTTGATTTATACTCCTCATCCTTAATGATAAAACTCTCGTCAATAACAACTACTTTTCTTCCGAAATCCTTAAATTCTCTTGACTTGTGTTCTTTGATCACATTATTAAGAGTATCGATGCTGATAGACGGCGGAAGAATATTGATAACCATCTTAGAGAGCTGTGACAGCGCATTAACGTAGGTAGCCACGGTAATATTACCTACCTCGCAAAGAACGGACCGTCCCATCTCATTATCCTTAAACTGTGAGATCTCCGGCATGGGCGTTCCAAGGAAGGCCGTAACCAGCTCATTTGCAAAGGGTCCCTGAAAGACTGACAGCATGGTTCCGATAAGATCCTGGTCGAGATTAATAAGGATCGCCGCCACTTCCTGCTCCGGATCTCCGATGGCTGATGCAGCCTTGTCCAGATCAACTACACGAACTGAAGGAACCGATACCTTTACAAGGTAATGGAGCATGTCAGATAAAGCAGTGGCAGCATTACCGGCTCCGATATTGCCTACTTCACTGAGCACATCCAAGTGCAGAGAAGTGATATCTCCTACATCCGTTATTCTCATAGTAACTCCCCCTTATCCCTATCCGATTACTTTCTTAACTGCCTCAAGAACCCTGTCTGCCTGGAAGGGCTTTACTATAAAGTCCTTGGCGCCGGACTGGATGGCCTCAACAACCATGGCCTGCTGTCCCATAGCAGAACACATAATAACGGAAGCGTTAGGATCATCGGCACGAATCTGTTTCAAGGCCTGAATACCATCAACCTCCGGCATGGTAATATCCATTAAAACCAGGTCGGGATTAACTTCCTTATACTTGGCAACTGCTTCCTGTCCGTTTGCAGCCTCTCCTGCAACGATATAACCGTTCTTGGACAATATATCCTTAATCATCATTCTCATAAAAGCTGCGTCATCACAAATAAGTACTGCTTTAGCCATATCCATTATCTCCTATTCTGCATCATTTTCATGTAACAACTGGTAAATATGTATCTTCATGGCATCGTAGTATGACAGACCGACGAAAATACATCCGTATTCGAAATGATCCTCCTTCTCGATCATTCTCACAATCTTAATTATCGCCCGTATCTCTTCCTTCGTCCAAATCACAAGCTTGGTATCATAACAGGTACCGACTTTAAGCTCATGTGTCGTCCGGAAGGCTATTCCACCTTCGGAAGCGTTAAAAACCTCCACCCGAAGGTATTTCTCTGTGGTAACGTCCCCTTCGCTTATACATTGAAGCTGTATCTCAACATCTAAGTCAAGGCGTCTAAATCTCCTTCTTTCATCCGTCATGACAACCATCCTTCCGGTAAGTAATAGTTTCATTTATTGTATAATAAAATGAGTGAATTTTCAAGAAATATTTATGAAAATATTAGTATTCACAGTCAATAAAAAATGGGTCTAGAGGGGCACATAAGCATCGATGTCAATGTCGTCAAAAGTACTCATTCGGTTGTATACCTCCAGGCCGCATTCCAGAAGAGGCATAAGGAGTACGGCTCCCGTTCCTTCTCCCAGGCACATGTCGCAGGTGAGGAACTGCTCCAATCCCATAGCATCCAGCATGAATTTACCAGCCGGCTCCTTTGACACATGGGAAGGGAAAATGTAATCCGCAGCAAAGGGGGCCAGGCGGCAGGCCGCCATAGCTGCTACGGAGGAAATGAATCCGTCGATTACTACCGGTATACCACAGGCAGCACCTCCCAGGAAAACACCGGTGAGCCCGCAGATATCAAAGCCCCCTTCTTTTGCAAGAACGTCTATGGGGTCCTTGGCATCGGGTTTATTAAGGGTAATGGAACTTTTTATAACCTGCTTCTTGTGAGCCAGGGCCTCATCCGTAAGTCCCGACCCCTTTCCCGTCATTATCTCCACAGGCTGGTTAAGAAGTACCGCTCCCACGGCGCTGCTGGTGGTGGTATTACCGATCCCCATCTCACCTGTGGTTATTATATCGTAGTCTTTTTCCTTCAGTTCGAAAACGATATTAATACCGGTCTCTATGGTCTCTATGGCCTGCTGTCTGGTCATGGCCGGGCCTTTAGCCAGATTAGCCGTTCCGTAAGCGCATTTGCGTCTCTCAACCCGGGTATCCTTAACCATACCCACATCATAAGCGAAAAGATCGACCCCCAGTTTCTCCGCCATAACGGCCACAGAGGTTTTCTTATCAAGGAAATTCTCCGCGACAATGGCAGTTACGCTGTTATCGGTCTGGGTAACCCCTTCTTCCACCACTCCGTTGTCCGCGCACATAATAACAAGAGCCTTCTTTTCAAGCTTAACTCTCTCCGTCTTTTGGATAGCTGCCAGTTTACACACGGCATCCTCCAGCTTCCCCAGACTGTGGAGGGGATGAGCTATGGCATCCCACCTGTTTGCAGCCTTCCTGGCATAGTCCTTATCCGAGGGTTTTATCATATCCAATGTATCCTGAAGTGTCATAAATGCTTCCTCCATTTTGTGAATCTCAGGGGGGATTATACCACAGCCGAAATAATTCTTAAAGCCCTTTACTTTATAAAATAGAGAGTATCAGGGTCTTTTGCCGGGATGGCGTTGTACTCTGCCTGGGTGCCAACCCACAGCTTCTTTCCTGCCAGACTGGAGGATACGCTTGATAATCTCTCCTCCAGGGCACCGGCCTTAGACCTTAAGGATTCCAGATCATTTTTTCCGGCTTTGGAATCTAAGATGTCATTTAGATCACTCCTGTATTCATTGTAGGTATTTAAAAATTCGCTGAATTTCTCCTGGTTTGAGAGGATATTGGTATCGATCCCCGATAACCTCTCCTGGGTCTCCTTTTCAAATTCCCTGGTATACTCGGAGACATTCTCCACCAGCTTCTCCACAGTATTAATCTGCTCCGCTGCCTCCCGGCTGTCTTTTTCGGTAGTTCCCTTATCTGCCTTGGCAGTGGCGAGGCGGGCTGCTTCATCCGACAGATTCTTGATCTTGCCGGACATTTCCGCCTGATATGAATTATAGGAGGAAATCAGGTCGGCATATGCCTTGTCATTATCGCTTATGCGCTTAATAAGCATGGCTATGTCTTTGGCGGCGGAATCTGCGGCGCTTCGGTCTCCCGCCAGCACCCGGTCGATGCAGCTTTGGACGATCCTTTCCAGCTCCACGGACTGGTTCTCGGTTCTCATGCCCAGGCCGTTGTCCTTAAGGGCGTCATTAATGCGCTCAGACATGTTTTTAAGGTCATCCCTTGTGATCACATCTCCTTTTTCCTCGATATACCTCTCCACCTCACTTTTTACCACTTCTTCCACCAGAGTCTGGGTATCAGTGGTGGATGCGGCCATAACCGGCGCCGATACCGGCCATAAAAGCAGGCAGGTCAGGGCCGAGGAAATGACCGCAAGTATAATCAGTCCGATAATCCTTAAATAGTTTTCTTTTAAATAATGAATTGCTTTCAATGTTATCTCCTTTTTCTTTACTAAGTATTTGCTTTGAAAAAGGATAAACTACGAACATAGAATTTGGTAAACACGATAAAGACGCAGTAAGATATTTACTCCTGAGACATTATAGAACAGCTTCCGGGAAATTTCAACCAGTTTTATTTACAAAGTCGGAAATAATAAGTTCGACGCTGAGCTTATCGTTCATACGGCCGGTTTTTACGGCTTCTTCGGCCTCGGCACATTTTTCAACGCATTTTTTTAACCCTGCAGCGGTATATCTGCCGGACATGCGGATGCATTTGCCTGCCACCCAGTCCGTGATTCCAAGACGGGACCCTATCTCCGGCCGGGGTATTTTCTCGTCTAGAAGAAGCCTGGTCTTAAGAAGAAGGCTGTACTGTCTGGAAATGAGAAAGAGTATGCGCATGGGAGGCTCCTTTAATGTAAGCATGTCGAAATAAAGGTCCAGGGCTTTGGCTGCCTGACCTGCCACCACTGCATCTATCATATCGAAGACCTTGCTTTCCACGGTAACGGTGCATAAGTCTTCCACGTCCTTCTCGGTAATATCCTCCCTGCCATAGGTATATGAAATGAGCTTCTCTAATTCTTTATCAATGCTCTCCAGGCTGTCCCCGACTTTAGATACAAAAAGGTCATAGGCGCTTTTTGAAATCCGGCGGTTGTCGCGCTTTAAGCGGCCCACCACCCATTTTTCCATCTCTGACGGGGTAAGACGCTTCATCTCCACGGCTCTTCCCTTTTTGGAGACGGTCTTATACATCTTTCCCCGTTTATCTACGTTCTCCTCGCAAAAAACCAGGACAACGGAATCCGGGATATTCTCTATATATGAGATCAGCTCATCATTTGCACTTTTAAATGTACCGGAGTCCTCCACCATGACAAGCCTGTGGTCGGCAAAAAAGGGCATGGTATCACAAAGCCCCATTACTTCCTTAGGGTCAAATGAATTGGCGTCAAAGGAGGAGAAATTCATGGTATCTCCCGGGGGAAGGACGCTTTCCTTAAGCTTGTTCTTATAGTAGCGCTTAAGGTAGGTCTCATCCCCATAGAGAAGGTAGACGTTTTTAAATTCAACGGTTTTAATGTCGTTAGCTAAATCTTTCATAGTGTCGATTATAAACCAACTCCTCGGTTTTGGAAAGTGGACTCTTGGGGACGGGGTTAGTGGCTCAAAAAAATGAGCCACTAACCCCGTCCCCAAGAGTCCACTTGCAAAATATTAAATTTAGATTATAATATAGTTTTGGGAGGAAAAATGGCCATGGAAAAGCTTCAGCTCTACATAGTCCCCTTTGCGGGAGGATGTTCGTATTCATTCAAGCATATAGTCCCCTTATTGGAGGATGTCTTTGAGGTACATGCCTGGGACGGTCCCGGAAAGGGCATAAACTCAGGTCAGGTCAAAAATGAACATTTCATGGACGAGGCCCGGGCTTTTGCAGACTACGTAAAGGAACACAGCCGGGGCAGGCAGTACTGCACCTGGGGCTACAGCTGCGGAGGGCTCATTTGCTACGAGGCAATGCGGCTTCTTCAGGCCCAAGGGATTCCTATGCCCAAACGGGTATTTCTATCCGCCGTAAGACCTGCGGCGGAATTCATCACTCCCGATACTAAACCTATGACAGACAAAGAGCTTCTCTCCTTTTTAAATGATATGAGCGTGGGGGATAATACGATTTCTCTCCTTAAAAATATAGACGATATCCGTAGGGACATGGAACTGGCCAGCGACTACAGATATATGGATACCGGCAAGGTAGATACCCCGGCATCCGTAATGTACGCCGACGACGACTTTGTGACGGAGACCGGGGTGAAAAACTGGAAGAATTACTTTACCGGAGAAGTATCCTTTGCAGTCTTCCACGGCAGACATTTCTTCTACCGCTACCAACCTCAGGAGCTGGCAGCATATATCAAGAGCTGTGTATAAAAATTCCAAGAATTAATTCTTAACAACCAGCTCCACAGCCCCGCACTCCGGGGTGGTAAGGATCCTGCATCCGGCGTCAGACAGGCGTCGGATTGTTTCTTTGTGGGGATGTCCGTAAGAGTTCTTCCTTCCGCAGGAGATAACCGCTATCTCAGGTTTTGTCTGCCTTAAGAACTCTTCTGAAGTAGAATACTTTGAGCCGTGATGAGCCACCTTTAAAATGTCAATATCCTCCAATAATCCACTGTTAATCAATTCCTCTTCTCCCTCTTTTTCCAAATCACCCGTAAAGAGAACTTTGGTATTTCCCTGACACATTTCCACTACTACTGACAAGGCATTCCGCTGATTCTCAACCGCATTATCAATATCGAAATTCGACACAGAATCAACAGACTCTATACCGCCCGATCCGGGAAAAATTACTTTAAAGGATGTTTCTCCCTCTTCAAAAGAATCTCCCCTTTGAACAAACCTTATTTTTGTCTTATTGAAGGAATTCTCATTTAGTTTTTCGACTTTGTCGAATAGTTTTTTATTTGTTTCATCTTTTGACTGTACTAATGCAACCAAAATTTCTCCCACTTCGATATTTGATGCAAGAATTTCATCAAGAGCGTTTATATGATCTGCATCGGGATGGGTAATAATAAACCTGTCAATACGACTTACTCCATATGCCTTTAAACAGGGGATTACACGCTTCTCCCCCACATTGTTTACATTACCGGACCCGGAATCTATCATTATGTTGGAACCGTTGCCGCAGCGGATGAGAATGGAGTCTCCCTGACCCACATCCAGAAAAGTAATCTTTGTTCCAAGTCTGGGATTAAACATTATCAGTGAGATCATAGCCCCTATTATCAAGGTTTTCAGGCCTGTCGTCCGCAAGCTCCCGCTATCTTTAGTTAATTTTTCATTTAACTTCTCCTTTTTCTGAATATACAGCAGAACCCCTATTCCCACATAATATAAAACTATCTTAATCCATCCCGGACTGCCTGATATCACCACAGCTCCCGGAAGAGCGGATACCAGGTCCGTCAGCGCGTTATTTACCTTAATAACCAATCCGGCCGGGATAAAGAATGGCATACCGGCAAAAGGAGATATAAGACCCGATAATGCTCCCAATATCCCTCCGGTTAATAATACCGGCGACAGGGTCACCACTATCAGGTTCACAAAGATGGAATACAGGGGATATTCGAAGTATACCGAGACTATGACCGGAAGGGTAAAAAGCCACAAACCTGCACTTACTTTAAGAGCCGACAGTATCTTTTCCCTTGTGGTACGGGCCGTGGTCCTTTCCACAAAGAGACCAATCCCCAGCACCGAAGCGAAAGACAGGAGAAAACCCGTATTATACAGGAGATATGGCCCGGATATCAGCAGAACAGCCGCCGCTAAAGAGAGGGTATTAACAGGATCGGATGTGCGTCCGAAAACTTCAGATCCTATCATCAAAACAAAGGCCACAAGGGCCCGCCTTGACGACACATTTCCCCCTGTCATAAGCACAAACCCCACCATTACCAGACCGGCTATAATCCCCGCCTCCCCAAAGGTGCATTTAAGCCTTCGAAGAAGCCTGTATAGCCCCATTCCTATTATCGATATATGAAGGCCGGAGATGCTAATAAGGTGTATTATTCCCGCATTCTTGTACAGACTCTTTATCTCCGGGGTAAGCTTTGACCTGTCCCCCAGGACCATTGCCTTAAGTATGGCCTCCTCATCCTCTTCCAATGGAGACCGGTCTATACTGACTGACAGATCCCTTCTGACCCGGGACAGAAAGGTCAGAAAGCTTGAAGCCCCTTCGGAATCCTCCCATTCCACTTCTCCCTCCAGGATAAGATCGATCCCAATACTCTTATAATAGTTATACTCATCGAACTCTCCGGGATTAGTTCCATGGTCTAAAATAAAGGCCTTACCGTAACCCCCAATGAAACTGCCGATATGAAAGTCTGCTTCTTCCTTGATATTCAGGATGACACACCCTGCCGGATACTCTTTCGAGTCAAATGAGACTGTAGCGTCCCTAAGATATAAGGCTGACTTGCCTTTAGAAAATTCAATCTTGTTTAAATATCCTGTCAGATTAACATCTTGTCCCGATGTCAGGACTTCTTCTGCAGGATAGGTTTTAAAAGGGCTTCCTCCTATAGCATTTCGTATGATCAGAAAGCCCATGATACATATGGCAATAACCGTAAAGGGCCTTGCCATGGCTTTATCTAATAATTCTTTAATCACTCTGCTCCTTATTTTGCTTTTTTCAAGAGATCCAAGTTTCTTCCGTAAGCCTGATTCAGTGAAATAGTCTCCATGTATTTCACATTGGAATCCGCTTCTATGGATATCTGTACCTTGCTAATATTGGAAAGTTCAACAAGGGAATTAACTATGGCATATATGGTTACTTCAGGAGATACCAAGGGTGCACCCTTTGCAAATGTGGCATCAAAGT
>Ga0310695_10003782_pt1 | contig 29057 bp, 27 predicted proteins | sample RumenRJG_04DNA_FD_203882 | JGI IMG/M metagenome (GOLD analysis project Ga0310695, IMG submission 203882) | Bovine rumen microbial communities from Lethbridge, Alberta, Canada - RJG_04 (v2) (version 2) | ecosystem: Host-associated > Mammals > Digestive system > Stomach > Rumen | place: Canada...
GCTTGACGGCAGCATCAGTCACAGCAAGGTCTTCACGGAGTTCTTTCAAGCGCTTGACGCTTGCTTCGTCCGTTTCCTTCGATAGCGCCTGCTCCTCGATTTTCATCTGGAGTTCCTTACGCTGCAATGTATCGAGCGCTTCCGGCACGGTGTCCATCTGAGTTTTCACAAGGCTAGCGGCTTCATCGATCAAGTCTATAGCCTTATCCGGGAGGAATCGGTCACTGATGTAACGGTTCGAAAGCTTCACAGCCGCCACGAGCGCGTTGTCGTGCAGACGCACACCGTGGTGCGCATCAAAGCCATCCTTAATGCCACGCAAGATGGAAATAGCTTCGTCTTCGCTCGGTTCAGAGACCTGCACCGGCTGGAAACGACGTTCCAAAGCGGAATCCTTTTCGATGTACTTGCGGTACTCCTGAGTCGTCGTTGCACCAATGCAATGGAGTTCGCCACGAGCAAGCTTCGGCTTAAGCATATTACCCAAGTCCATTGAGCCTTCGGTCTTACCAGCCCCCACAATGTTGTGGAGTTCGTCGATGAACATAAGCGTATTGCCATCTTCTTCAATAGCGTCAATCACAGATTTGAGACGTTCTTCAAAGTCGCCACGGTATTTTGCACCCGCCATCAAGGCAGACAAATCAAGTGCAAAGACCTTCTTGCCCTTCAACGCATCCGGCACGTCGCCACGGTAAATACGTTCGGCAAGGCCTTCGACAATAGCGGTCTTACCCACGCCCGGTTCACCGACCAAGCATGGATTGTTCTTTGTCTTACGGCTCAAAATCAAAATCACACGACGGATTTCTTCTTCACGGCCAATCACCGGCGAAAGCTTTCCGTCAGCCGCCATTTCCACGAGTTCACGACCATAAAGCTTTAGCGGAGACTGTTCCTCAGCATTTGCAGCACCCGCAAACGGGTCCGAAAGCCAAGTTTCCACCACTTCGGTCGAGCCAAGAGCATCTTCAAAGACCTTCGCCAGTCCACGGTCGCCCGAGAACTTCATCAAGGCCACGAGCAAATCGCCCGGCGTTACCATACGGCTGACCTGACGGGCCGCCTGCACAGCGGCACGCAAAATACGGTTCAAGTCGCTATCCGGTTCCACATCCGGATTCACACCTTCCATACGCGGAATTTTCTGCACAAAAGGCTCCAGCTTGCCGCGGAGTTCGTTCGTCTTGACGCCCTTGGACTTATAAAGCTTTTTCAGGGTTGCATCGGGGCCTTCAACAAGACCAACGGCCAAATGAGCCGCACCCAGGTAAGAGTGCGAACAGCGGTCGCGCAAGCTTTGCGCCTTGGCCAAGACCTTTTCTGCATCGTTAGTAAAATCTGACATGATCTAATCCTCTTTTTTTACGCCTTACCCTATGCAAATGGCGTGCCAAAACGCCCCTAGCTCCCTAAAATCGCGATTTTCAGCGAAAAAACGGCTTTTTCAGCCGTTTCCAAACCCCACCTATTCAAAAAATAACACGCCAGCGTTTCAAAAGCAACGTTTCAGAGGATTTTTTTGAAACAGCCCCAAGGCGGCGCGCTAAAGCCTTACGGTCTCATCGCACATTTCGCAAATGGCAGTCCTGTGCGTCACAAAAAGCATCGTCTTTTCCGGGAAAGCCTCGAACAGCCGGCGGTAAAGTTCCGCCTCGGTCGCCTCGTCCAGCGACGAGCTAATTTCATCAAAAAGCAGGATGCTGCCCGGGCGCAAAAGTCCACGGGCAATCGCAATACGCTGGGCCTGGCCTTCGCTAAGTCCATGCCCGCGTTCGCCGATTTCGCAGTCCAGACCATCCGGCAAATCATTCACAAATTCAGCACAGGCAATATGCAGGACCCGCTTCATTTCATCATCGGTCGCATCAGGTTTTGCAAGTTGCAGATTATAGCGCACGGAACCGTTCATCAGCGTATTGCCCTGCGGCACGTACACAAAATTCGAGCGAGTCACCTCCGAAATTTCAACCGAATCGCCGCTCATTTCCACATCAAGTCCAGTGACAGCACCGTCTTCGCATTCCGAATAAACATCTATTCGACCGAAATCAGGCTTTATAAATCCGAGCAAAAGCCTGAACAAAGTCGTCTTGCCCTTGCCCGTCTCGCCCATGATGGCGTTCTTGCTGCCCGGCTTAAAATCGTGCGTGAACCCGCATAAAACTTCGCGGTCCCCACCCTTATACCCAAAACTTACGTTTTCAAAGCGCAATCCGAGCCGCCCACACATTCCCGGACGCATTTCCGCGCATACAATCTCGCGCGTTACACCTTCGCGCACAAGCTCCGGAGTCTCGTCCGCGCCTTTTTCAAGTTCATCCAGGCGATCAATGCTCGCCGTCGAATGCACCAGTTGCGGCACCATTCCAAGCAACGTCAAAATCGGGTGCTGAATCTGCCCGACCAGCTGCAAAAAAGACGTCATCACACCAAACGTGATGGTCCCCTCGCGCAGTCCAAGCCCGCCCCAAATAAAGGCAAGCAAGTACCCAAGCCCAAACGCAGAGCCAATCGCAAAGCGCGCCACCGCCGTAAAACGCGTACGGCGCATCACGTCGTTTTCAAGTTTACTTTGTTTCAAACCAAGGCGTTCCAGCACCCAGTTTTCGCTTTCGAGCGAGCGCAAAACAGCGTTATATTCCACGCCCTCCTGCACCTGCATCTGGATGCGGCTTTCGCCTTCGCGAATTTCAAGCGTCATGTTACGCAAACGCCGAGAAATAAGCTTGCCTACCACGACCAGGACAGGGGTCAGCAGCAACAGCGCCCACGCCAACCGCGCATCGAACCAGCGCATCAGCAAAAACGCGCCCACGAGCTGGATTCCGGTCACCGCCATCTGCGGAATCGTATCAATAATAGAAGACGATACCGTTTCGATATCCTTCGAAAGCCTCGAAGACACATCGCCCGAATGCAATTCATGGCCATCAAAAAGCTTGCGCCTGAACAGCGTACCAAAATAGAACAGCCTAAGTGCATTCGTCTTTCTGACCGTAGCAGCAGCCGTCATGTAGTAATACAAAAGCCTAAGGACAATCGTCCCCACCACCGTAAGCACCAGAAACAAAATCATCTGCACAATGTCGTCTTGCGTCCCGGTGCGAATCGTCTCGTCGATAAATCGCTTGCTGAGCCATATCATCAAAAGGCCACACGCTACGCGCGCGGTCCCCGCCAAAATGCGAGTGACGATATTTACGCGAACACCTTCCGTTCCGCGCCACAGCCAAGCGATGTACTTCATTCGAGCACGTTCACCTTTTGCCATTCACCGACAATCGTAGCGACATCGACCCTGGCCTGTTCTTCGCTCACGTCATATTCGTTGCAAAGCGCCTGGGCAAGCGATTCCACAGTAAAATCACCTTGCTGTTCGGCCTGTTTCCAAAGCCATGCAGCCGTTTCGTTCAAACACAAAAGGCGGCCAAAATCCAAGGCACCAAGGCCCTCGCCCATGATAACCTGTTCACCGCACACATCGCGCAATACAAAACCGTTCTTGATTTTCATCTTTTCACCCTTCGATAAATCCAAAGTAAATAACGTCTCACTGGTAACAGAATATACCAAACTTTTGCAGCAATCCGTCCCCAGAAAGCTCCCGTCGGGCATTTTTTCCCGTTCGGCTGGACCACGCAAACCACCTTGGCATAGACCTCAGACCGCTTGCAGTATTCCCGCTGCACAAGGTTCCCATCTCCCATGAGGACCACATTTTCGTCCGAGAGCGCAACGATTCTATGGATAACATAACGCTTTTCTGCATTTTCCAAAAGCGCGACATTATCCGGGATCGCATGCGCCAGCACCACATCGCCTACACGCAGATTCTCAGGCTTTTCCAGAATCACGCTATCGCGACCGCCCACGATAAACGGCAACATGCTACAGCCATTCACCGGAAACGAGACACTCACACCCTCGCCCACCAGCCGAATCGCCTCGGCCATGATGAGTGCATCACTTTTTTTCGCGGAATCCATCATTGAATCTCACGAGCAATCGTCTGGCAGCAAAGCTTTGCAGCCTCTTCATCGGGCAAGCATTCCAGATACCACACCGGCACATTCGATGCAAGCCCGTTTTGCGTGAGGTGCAAGCCATCGGCAATTTTCTTGTCCCAGCGCATTCCCGAAATGCTCGGCAGAATCGCCGCATAAGCAGATACGCCTTTCAGCGGAGTAATCTTGTTGAATGGAGCCTGCGACAATAGCACAAAACCGCCCAATTCAAATTTGACATTTTTGTAGCAAGGCGTCTTTCCGCTCCACGGCGAGCCATAGGCAACCGCAAACTTTCGGCCGTCTTTTTCGAACAAACGCACTACAGGATTATCGTCATTGAACAATTCTGTACCTTCGATGTACTTGAGCCAAAGCCTTGCATGCGTACTTTTGCCCGTACCGCTCTTGCCCAAAAACAAATAACCAAGCCCCTTATAGCTCACGCTCGCCGCATGGAACAACGCAGTGTCAAGCCCAGCCGTTGCAAGGGCGTACAAGACCATCAGCGCATTGTTCAGCGCAAACTGGCGCATTCCGACAATCGCCGCACCATCGCATTTTTCGCCTAAAAACAGTACCGCATGCTTAAAATTCTTTTCGCAAACAAGCACGCCCGTCGACTTATCCAAAAGCCAAAAGTCGAATACCGGCAAGCCTTCTGCCGTACGCCCACATACAATGGACTGGCCCTCATCTTCTTGGCGAGTATCCTCGGTAAATTCAGGCGCTACAGCCTCTTGCACCACAAGCGAAAACACCGGATTTTCACAAGACGCATCGCCATCTGCTATCGCAAAAGGCGCATAATTGCTCATTTGCGATACAATTTCATCACAAGCATCAACCGAAAAAACATGATCTGCTACTTTAAAATATCTCTTATTCATTAGTCTTCTTCACAGCTTAACCGAATTGTTTCCAAGCAATCAAGAAAACTAAAGAGCAATTTTCCGACGCCGGATACGCTCAGGAATAAGCGAAATGGTATTGATCCAATATTTAGATTCTTTGTAAATGCAATACTGAGGAGCAACAGGAAATATACATAAGTTATTTACACGATCGTTGAACCATCGTTTAAACACATTCACATTCCGTTTGTATGTTCTTTTAGCTCCAAAATCGCCTTCGGCAAATGTCGTGCGGTACAGGACATTGCAACCCAATTTACTTGGCTTGCAGAGCATTTTATCTTCTGGCAACTTGAAGACACGCCCCAAGACCCCCATAATAGCAGCACACCCCTGCCGCATACCGATTTTCTTGACGAATTCCCATGTGTACTGACGGTCCGCCTCGGTAGAGTGTGTCAGCAGCATATAGTAATCCATATACTGCCTAAAACCAATTCCCGAAAGCAAAGCGTGTTTATACAAATGAACAAGCTGCATCAGCAGCGCAAATCGGATACTTGGGCTGTAAAAGCCTTCAGGCGTAAGCGTCAGGTTTTCAAGCTCTGGTTCCAGGACTTTCAGGATTTCGTCATAAGTCTTGTTCAAGCGTACGGCATATGTTGCAGACGTAGGCTTGTGATGAACTTCCACAAGGACGCCGTTCTCATTTACAAATTCAATGTCGTGATAATCAGGCGTCAGATGTTCAAGGTTTGGAATCCCAAGACATTGTAACAACTCCAGAACCTTGTCGTAACCGCCGGGAACATAGATGTCAATATCGCCGGGTTGCCTTGAAAATGGATCAGGATACAAACGCGCATTGGCTTGGCCCTTCAAGATAGCACTTCGGAACCCGCGTTCGGCAAACAGCTGCGTGTAACGGGCCGATTCCTGATAGAAAAGGCGGTTCTTGCCACGGATGGCTTCGGCATCTCTTGCCCAAAGCAGCATTAATAAGCGTGGCGGTTGAGATTCCTTGGGTAAACGCGCTATGGCGTTATAAGCGACCCCTAACAATGTTTGGCGATGCGCCATTGTATAGAGCGCTTGCCATTCCTTGTCGGTCGGTATATACAGAAAAACCTGCGAGAGCCCGAGGGCGACTCGCAGGAGTTCACAGAACATTTCGTCAAGGGAACGTTTCAAGGCTTAAGCCTTGGGATCTGTAACATCGTCATTGTTCATGCCAAAGATAACATTTTCCCTAACAGAACCGGCCAAAAGGCTTGTCTTGTATTCGAAATCAATGGTATCCATCTTAGGAGTTTCGTATTCTTTTTTCTTCATAATTTTTGCTCCTTTTGACTAGTGCTTAATGACTTTCTTGTTGACGTACATGATTTTGTTCTGGGGCTTGCCGTTCAGCTTGCGGCCCTTGAGGTCATAGTAACGGTCCTGCATCTGGATGTCGCCGGTTCTGGTGTTCATCTTGCCAATGGACAATATACCGCCGTCCTTATCCAAGAAACGAACTTTGATGACATCCGGGAGAGTTTCCTCGGCTGCAACTTTACCCAAACCATACACAGGGCTAGCATTTTTACAGGTCAAGTAAGCACGCATTGGATAAATTGTCGCGCTGAGAGCTTTAACAAAAACACCATCAGCAGCATCGAAACCATAAAGGTTTTCCGCAGATTCCCAACTTTTTTGCACATATGAACCAGTGAATTGCCAGCAAGTACTATTCAACGTAGTAGCATGTTCGTTATCGCCGGTAGACACAATTGTATAAGAACCTGAAGTTTTTTCGAAATCAAATCTTTGAGGAGTACCCGAGACCTCAACAATGTATGGCGTGTTCGCTACAATTTCATCGGTACTTTGCATGTCAAGCGTGAACGTCTCCGGATTATAGCTCTCCGGGTAATAAGCTGCTACCACCTTTCCTTCATTCGTAGTATGTTCAACAGCTTCGTTCACCTTAACGGTCACCGGAAGCATGATGGTCGAATATTTTTGTGCTGCAACGTTTCCACGGTCAACAACAATTGTACTTATCCCCGAGATTCCACCTCCTGCAATCGAGACTTCATTACACGATGCGTTCGACTGCAACGTCAACGTGGAACCTGAAGCAGAGACACAATCTACAGCCCAAGCGGCGGTTGAACCCATCAGAGCGACTGTTGCCATAGCGGCAAACCGTGTTAGATGTAATTTTTTCATGTATTTTCTCCCTTCTTCTTTGTTGTTTACGTGAAAAATACATTAAAATACTCTTACTTGCAATATATAATTCTAATTTTCGTAAGCTTTTTAAAAGTTTTTATATAAATCGCCCAACAAAAATGGGGTAAAAAGTTCCACCAAGGGTGAAAATTAAATATTGTAAGCGTTGTAAAGCTTTACATCAGAAAAAGAACCAAAAACACCACTAATACTCCAATTTAAACTATTTTATAGATACAAAACCAAACATCCCATACACCAAAACAACGGCACCTCTTCGGAGATGCCGTTGTTTCTTTTTTATCCATTTTTCTTGTTTTATTCAAAACATTTTTGTACTTTACTCGAAATGACAACCCATAATACTCCAAAGCCCTCTTACGAGGGCTTTTCCTTTATGAACACCGTCATTCTGACAACTTCATCGTCGTTCTGAGCGCAGCGAAGAACCCAGTCAAGTCTTGTTCTACAAACCAGATATAACTGGATCCTTCACGCTCCGCGTTCAGGATGACGATGCTGTATTATCGTCCACCGACAAGGATCTGGTCCACTTTTATGGAGGGCTGGCCGACGGTTACCGGCACGTGTCCAGACGAGGCACCACAGACGCCTGCGGCCTGCTCAAAGTCCGTTCCGACCATGCTAATGCGCGGCATGATTTCGTGGCCTTTACCGATCAGCGTTGCTCCGCGGACCGGCTCACAAATCTTGCCATTACGAATGACGTAACCTTCATCGACAGCAAAGTTGAACTCACCCGTTGCCGGGTTCACAGAACCTCCGGCCATGCGGGCCGCATAGAGACCGTTATCTACACTTGCAATCATGGAATCAAGCGTGTCCTTGCCCGGAGCGATAAACGTATTGCGCATACGGCTTACAGGCGCGTACTTGTAGCTTTCACGGCGGGCACTTCCGGTGCGTTCCACACCCACTTCCATGGCGCCCACACGGTCGCTCATGTACGTTTTCAAGATGCCGTTTTCGATAAGCGTCGTGCGCTGCGTCGGCGTTCCTTCGTCATCGTACTTGAGGCTGCCCCAGACACCGTCCATCGTGCCATCGTCAATGGCAGTCAAGCAAGACTGACCTATCGCTTCGCCAAGCTTTCCGCAGAACGGGCTTGCATTGCGACGGATAGATTCCGTCTCCAGCGGATGGCCGCATGCTTCGTGGAAAATCACGCCGCCAAAGCCATTGCCCATCACGACCGGCATCTGGCCGCCAGTGATGTAACCGGCATCGAGCATGCGCAGCACTCGCTCGCCACATTCCGTTGCCAAAGCTTCTGGAGAATAGTTTGCTAAAAGTTCATAACCGCCAAGAGCGCCCGGAGCTTCGTGCGTCGTCAAGCGTTCCGTGCCGTCTGTTGCCGTCACGTTCACGTTCACACGCAAACGACCGCGCGTCATTTCCAAATGCAAGCCTTCGCTATTCATAAGCGAAATCGAAGTGCAGCTGTCGGTTACGCTGGCGCCCACCTGAGCAATCTTCGGCGAGAGCGCACGAGCAGTCTTGTCCGCACGGAACAAGAAGTCCTGCTTCATGGCCTGGCCGAGCACGCGCGGATCCTTGTAAGCGGCCGTGTTAAAATCGCAAATGCGCTTTTCAGGAGCAAATTCAAACGGCCTTGCAGCCGAGCCTTCCGCCCCCGCTGCGGCGGCAATACGCCCGAACGCAACCGTCTTCACAAGCTTTATAAGAGATTCTTCGCTGTCGTCACTCGTGAACCCGTACAAGACTTCCGTCCCGTACAAAAGGCGAACGCCGATACCGTACTCGGTACCCGCGGTCGCAGTTTCAATCTGGCGGTCCTTCAAGCCGAGGCTTGAACTGCGGGTCTCTTCTTCAAAAATTTCAACAAAGTCAGCCCCGGCACTTTTGCCGGCTTCAAAAATCTTGACGGCAACTTCCGGATTCACTTTATACCTCGCCGTTCATCTTCTTGCGCACCGGGATTCCGGCAGCAAGCATTTCGCCCTTGATACCAGGGACCGTATAATCGCCAAAATGTACCATCGACGCGACCAGTGCCGCATCGGCACTCGTCTTGCGGAACAAGTCCACGATGTGCGCCGGAGTTCCTGCACCGCCACTTGCAATCACAGGCACTTGCACAGCCTTTGCAATCATGTCGGTAATCGTGAGTTCGTAACCGTTCTTAACGCCATCGGTGTCGATGGAGTTCAAGCAAATTTCACCAACGCCGAGATCTTCGGCGCGCTTTGCCCACTGCAAAGCGTCGATGCCCATCGCCTGGCGGCCACCGCGAATAAACACTTCGTAACCGCTCGGAATCTTGTCCGAAACGCCCACGAACTTCGCATCCATGCCAAGCACGATGCACTGGCGTCCAAACGCCTTTGCGCCTTCGGCAATGATTTCCGGATGGAGCACAGCAAGGCTGTTCACGCTCACCTTTTCAGCACCCGCGAGGAGCGCTTCGTGCATGTCGTCCAAGTTGCGGATACCGCCACCCACTGCAAACGGGATAAACACGCGCTTTGCAATCTGGCGAATCATTTCCATGTCACACGGGCGGTTCTCGGCGCTCGCCGTGATATCGTAAAAAACGAGTTCATCGACACCTTCATCACTGTAACGTGCGCCCATTTCTACGGGATCGCCAATGTCGATATTACCTTTAAACTTTACACCCTTCGTGACCTTGCGGTTACGGACATCCAAGCAGACAATTAAACGTTTCGTGAGCATATTCCAAATGTAGAAAACTGGTAAAAGCCGTCAACAACAAAGAGCCCGGTACATCAAACCGAGCTCTTTCAAACGCACTTTTCCAAGCGATTAGAGATTCTTTTCGATGGCGTTCTTGAGCGTGTTCTTCGGCACGGCACCGACAACGTTGCCCACTTCGACACCGTTTTTGAACAACTTCATGTTCGGGATGTTCGTGATGCCAAAACGAGCGCAAATGTCCGAAACACCTTCGTCATCGACGTTGATCTTTGCGACAATGGCGCGGCCATCAAATTCGTTGGAAAGTTCTTCGACCACCGGACCCATCATCATGCACGGGCGGCACCAGGTTGCCCAGAAGTCAACGAGTACAAGCTGCCCCGAAGAAATAACTTTGTCAAAGGATTCTGCAGTAAGATTCAATGCTGCCATAAAAAATCTCCTATATACCGATAGGAAATATAGCAAACTACAACGTCATTCTGAGTCCGTCAGGACGAAGAATCCAGTTATTTCTAGCAATTAACTTTACTGGATCCTTCGTTTCACTCAGGATGACAATTCACCAAACCCCTCTTAACCATCTTTGCGCAATAGATAGGTCCGCAGCCACGGGTCTTGTCCGGCAAAATATGAACACCGAGTTCCGTGCGGTCCGCGCCCTCCGGCAAGTCCTCAATTCGAACAAAGTCCATCATCTTGCGTTTTTTCAGGATTTTGGCGACTACGGCATCGTTTTCGAGAGGCGAAAGCGCACAAGTTCCGTAAATCAGCTCACCACCCGGCCTAAGCGCATCCACAGCCGATGCAAGGAGCGAACCTTGTTCCACCGACAAGCGCTTCACACGCTTCACCGACCACACTTCCAAATGCGAAGGCGAATTCAGTACATGCCTATCCGAAGAGCACGGCGCATCAAGCAAAATGCGGTCGTAGCATTCCTTCTTGTGCATACCGAACTTCACGCCATCGTAGCCCGTGACGCTGATGATCGAGCGCCAAGACTCTGGCAAGGAATTTTCAAGTACATGCTGCAAGCGCAGGCGCCTATCCGGCGAACGGTCATTGCACTGGAGCGAACCCTCACCCTTGAGCATCGAGGCTATCACAAGCGATTTGCCACCCGGAGCGGCACACATGTCGAGCACGTCCATTCCAGGCTCTACCGCAAGCGCCTTAGCCGCAAACACCGAAGCCTCGTCCAAAAAGTATGGTTCCAAAGTTTCATCAAACTGGAGCTTTGTAGCACAGCCCTCGCCTTTCAGCGATTCCAGCAACGCAGGCCAGCGCTCGCCATAAACCTCTTCAAAGTAGTCGAAAAATTCCATAGCACAAATATAGACGAAAGATGTGAGACGAGAGACGAGAGCTGGCAAAAATGCAAAATAAAAACTGGCAAATCTGTCAAGCGCAAACAAACTAAATCACCTGTAAAAATTCAAATTTCCAAAAATCGCCCAAATTTACGTAAAAAAAGCCCACAAACATCAATTTTTGACGTAAAATTTTAACTTTATATGTAACATTTTATCATTTTTCCGCATTTCAACGCCCTTCCGAGCCAAAATTTTAGCCCCAAAGCACCAAAAAGCACCAAGCAAGCAGGCACCTCACCCATTTTCAATCATTTTTTCGCAAGATTTACTTAGTTTGTACAAAATTTTACGTCATTTTCCGCACTTTTCCATCATTTTTGACGTAAAAAAAACGCAATTATTCCAAATTTCGCAATCTCGACGGCAAATTCCGTCCATAACAAAAAAAGTCCCTCGGAGTAGAGGAACTTTAATTGAGCTACCAGGATTCGAACCTAGACAAACAGAGTCAGAATCTGTTGTGCTACCGTTACACCATAGCTCATCAGTGCGCACCAATTTTAGAAAATAATTTTCGATCTTGCAAGGGGTAATTGAAAAATTATTTCACAAATTGCAAAGTTGGTGGCTCATATGTCATCCACTGCTGATCGAGAGTATCATTTTTCGGCAACTGGATATGAGCAATTCTCACATAATCATCTATTTCGGCACCCGACTCCTGAAGCGTTTTCACGACCTTCGGATCACCCGAGTACAAAACGATATCATGCCCACCGGCCGGAATATTCTCGATCTTGAGCATATTGCAAACCATTTCTCTCACAAAATGACTCGTGCCCTTCAACCCCACAACCACACTATTGGCCATGCAGTTATCGATTTCCGTCGTATCGGCACCGTCAATTGCAAGCCTAACACCACTCACAAGGACTGAAGGAGGCACAACCTCAGATTCTTCCAGCCTAAGAGTATCTTTTAAGCCTTTGAGTTCAGAAGCTCTTACATAGCGACTTACACCGGCCAAAATTACTTTTCCTTCTTCGGAAAGCAATCGATATTCCATGCGAAGACTATCATAAGGGACCTTTTCCGGAGCAGGCAACACCCAGCGTCCAGAAGAGTCCGTCACCGTCTGCCACACAAAACTTGTAGAATCACCTTCAACAAAGTCAAAGCCATACAAGTCAGTAATCACACTAACCTGAACATTCGAGCAAGTCTTTTCAGAGCCACACTTCACGACACCGGATATATAAGGTTTCTTGGCTTTTCGTTCTTCGAGCTTGATAAGAGAATCGACCTCCATCGTCGGGCTCCAGATAAACGGGCCTTTAGAAAGCGTGTCTCCCGACTTTATCTTACCGTCCATGCTCCATGTACGATAAATTAACGAATCCGCCATACCAGAATCAGTAAGTCGAGCCACGATCTGAGGATCGCCCGGACAGAACCCAAACCACCATTCACCAGCAGGAATAAGCATGGAGAAAGAATCCCCAGCAAACACACTCTGGGAGAACGGCGTACCCGGCATGAACACCTTGAAATGATCCCCGACCACCACAGATGGTTCGGACACATTTTCATACAGAAGCACACTGCTAAACACGGCGGCCTTTTCAAGCTTGATGCTATCCAACACCGTACCCTTCTTCGTTTTCGTCACAGTCGCACGCGGCTTATACGAAATTTCCTGGTGTTCGGCATCAACGACGGCCAGCTGGAACGTATCGGCCAACACAGAATCAAACGAGAACACGCCCTGCGAGTCCGTTACCGTTTCAACATACTCTAGTTCAGAAAGAGTATCACCGACAACAGGTTCACGAGCCATGCGAACCATAGCAGCAACAGCACGGGATCCATCGGTACGAGTCACGACGCCACCAAGCGCGATCGTATTCCCCGTATCCGTGACGGTACCTGCAATGTCGCCATTTTCACCCGTGCAAGCAAACATGCAAACACAAAGTGCAGATAACACACCTAAATAAGACTTAGCAAATTTCATTTTCACCCTCCCCATCATCGGTCTCTGGCGGAAGAGCCAACTTTTCCTTGCTCAGCGGGAAGAACTGGATGTTCAATTCGCAAACCATAGATTCGCCTTCATCCGAGCGGACTATATCTACGATTTCCTTGCGGAACAAGTCAATCTTGCTAATTATACGTTCCAATCCCTGCGCCGATACACTCATCGTCATACAAGATACATTTCTACGTTCCGTACTGTAGTGATCTAGCGCATCCTTGCCCAAATCAATCATCTGCTTTTGGAACTGATGAACGAAAAGCGGGGCGATTTCACTGCCATTCGTAATTGCCTTGTTTACGGAATGGTAGAATCCATCATCGCCAAGCTCTATAAGTCCCAAGTTGAGAAGAAGCTGGATAGTCTGTTTTGCCTGCGGGAGAGAAATTTTCGGATTCAGGAAAAGCGCAAGTTCCTGAATGTTCTTGTCGTTAATCTTCAAAACGGCAAGAGCTTCGCGAGCTACAACATAGTACCACTTGCTGTAGTATTCCTGCTGGTTCTTGGTCAAGTTCTTGATGGTACGCGGCAAAAGCGCCGACATCTGATCAAAGATCTGCTGTTTCGAAGACGCTGTCGTCGCATGCGTGAAATCAACCATCAAGGTAAAGTAGCGGCCTTCCCTTTCATTGAGTCCAAGAGCTTCAATAAACTTTGGAATCATCTGCGGGGTGAGAGATTTGCGTCCGCGAATCAAGTCCAGATATAAACCGGACGAGGAATACCCAGCCTTCTTTGCAAAAGACCGGTACGAGAAATACCTCTGCACGGACTTACGATATTCATAGTAGTCCTGAAGGTACTTTCGATAATTGTAGTAGGCATATACGTTCATCAAAAAGAAATCTAATTTTTTTTGAGATTTTTGGGAACACCTGTTTTTGAAAACATCCCGTAAAAAAGCCCTATTCCATTCTAAATTCGACAAAAAAAGAACACTTCGAGAACACTTTTTGTTTTTGAAGTGATACGCTTTCAAAAAAAATTGCTTAATTTAAAGGAACACCCAATCCCATCCCTCGGACTTCCGGTTGTACTCCACCGGAAGTCCTTTTGTTTTTGACCCAAAGGGTCAAAAAACCAAACACTACGGCTCGGTCATGTCCATGCAAGCATGGCCGCGACTCTCGCCTTACGTGTTTGTGCGTTATAAATCTGCGGCTCTCGGCTTACGCATTTGTGTTTTTTAGCCCTGCATGTGGTTCTCGATTCTCGTCATGCTGAGGCGTAGCCGATATACGAAACTCGCAAGCTTGCTTGCCTAGTAGAGTTATACTCAAAGAGCATAACTCTACTAGGCCACTAAAGTGGCGAGTATCGTTTAGGTTCGAAGGAGCAGCATCCAGTTATTTTTCACCAGCGGCAAGACTTTACTGGATCCTTCCGCTTTCAGCGTCTGGATGACGGCGATGGGCCAGGATGTCTGCATTTTTCTAAATTCACTACTAACTAATAACGATCGACTAATGACTAACGACTACTTTATGAAAATAAAAGAACTCGCCCTGGGAACGCTTAGCCGCATCCTCCGCCTTACCGGCATCCTCCTTATTATATATGTAAGCATGATCTTTTACCTGGCGCTTACCGAGCGCAGGAACGCATTCCCGCGTGCAATCACCCACAACGAAGCTCGAGCCGCTATCGCAGACAAAGCAAAAAACATCAATTGCACACTCGATGACGGCACGGTTCTTGAAGGCTTCATTGTCGGAAACGAACAGAGCAATGTCCTCCTTTATTATCCCGATGCCGACGAAGACGCAGCACAGTTCCTCGCCGAACTTGACAGCCTCCCCGGCTATGCCGCAGCAACATTCAATTACCGTGGAAGCGGAGAAAACAAAGGCACACCTTCAGAAGAAACATTCGTATCCGACGCACAGATGATTCACGAATGCGCAACACAGATAAACGGAAGACCACCAAAAATCGTTGCTGGACGCGGGACAGGAGCCATTTTAGCGACAAAAATGGTCAAAAAGGAAAACAAAATCCTTCTAATTGATCCAATTTGGAGTATTGCCGATGCAATTTCCGACAAATATCGCCTCCTTTACCCAAAATTTCTTGTCCGTGCTGACGTAAAGATCGAAAAAAAGGACATTTCCACCTCCAATAACGTAGTGATTCTGTCAGACAGAGCCCGTTTTAACGAGCGAACTAATACATTCAAGCTGTCATTTGAGGACATTAACTTATCAAAGCGTGGCTCTCAAACCCTGTCAGAAGCCATACTAAACGTGATAATCCGCAAATAAAGAAAAAATTTTTTCATTTGTTGCAACATTTTACTTTTTTATTATTATTTTTTATACAACAGATGTTATTGGTTACGAAAAAGCTATTTTTATCCTTTGTACATGCTTTTTTCGTGAAAATCTTTGACATTTGGACTATAAATTTTTATTTTATCGTCAATCAAAACAAAAAAACAAACAAAAGAGGTGTAAATGGAAAACGTAATCGTTAAAATGGATGTTCGCGGCTTCATCAGATTCCCGGAAGAAGCTGTCAAGGCCCTCAAGCTCGACAAGCTTGCCACTCAGACCAAGACTGAAGATGGCAGAACAGTCGATGTCGGTCCTTATGTAGACGTCGAAGTCGATCCGGCAGGCAAGCGCATTGCAATCACGCCGATCAAGACCCCGAAGTCCACATCCTTCCGCTTCATTAACGGAATCATCGGTTCCAAGTCTAAGTTCCTTTACTTCAAGGGCGCATTCAATGCCATCGGTCTTCAGGTAGCAACCGGTGCTTACACTTTGGTCAAGGAAGGCAACAAGTATGTCTTCACTGCAAAGGGTTCCAAGAAGAAGGGCGAATGGACGACTCTCGCATGCCGTAACGCTGTGGGCAACAAGACCATGCTTTCCATCGACACCCGTGGTACCATCATTTTTGACCACAACACCAAAAATGCTCTGAATACTAAGGAAAACAAGACGATGGTTGCAGAATATGATGCAGCCAAGAAGACCTTTAAGCTGACCTTCAGCAAGAACAAGGGCTTCATCAACGTCCGCACAATCGCAAGCCATGCCAATGCATCGTTCATGGGTACGCTTTCCTCTCACGGCATCGCTCTTCCGCTCAAGAGCTTCCGTACTGAAAGCCAGGTCGACAAGAACGTCCTCACGTTCAGCGTCGCAGCCCTCGTTGCTCAGCAGAAGGCAGCAAAGAAGAAGTAATCCCCTTTAGTTCCCAAGGAGAGGTGATAAAATGATTGAGGTTCTCAAAGTATTTTATCCGACTCACTACAATTTCGCAGCTCTATGTATATTACTGATTCTCCTTTTAATATATCTGCTGACGAAAAAGAACTATAAGTGGAGCATCATCACCTTAATCCTGCTCTTAGCGTTTAATATCGGTATATATAAGCGCACCGTAGACAGGGAGTGGACAATAACGATCGATCCGGAACCATCGTCCGATCCATTCTATACACAGCAACCTCAGACAATGACGTTCTCTGTAAAGAAAAATTGGACGATTACCGACGAAAAAGGCGTTGTTCACCATTGGTGTTGGGTAGAAGAATATTGGCAAAAGTTCGCCAGCGTGGACCTAGTTGCTAAGCTCTGGGGTACAAACTCAAGCAAGAAACTGGTCAAATCATCAGAAAAACACGCTGAAGACCTTGAGAAATAGGTTTCTACCAGTCTTCGACTAAAGCGAAACAAGTTTCAGCCCGCCATTCTCCATACAGAGGATGGCGGGATTTTTTATAAACTCTCCGGGAGAAGCGACTACGCCATTGGGCGTATTCCAGATTCCTGCATGGTGGTGATGACCGTGAATGCAGTAATCACAATGTTCCTTCTTCAGCATGCGGTCGCCCCATTCTAGATATTCATCAATCCGGACGACACGATGTTCGCCACATTTACGGCTGTTGCGCCCGACAAAACGGGCGATCCCCATTCCCCAGTCTGGATGAATCTGCTTAAATAGGAACCTATTTAACGGTAAATCCAGAATTTTGCGCATTAATCGATAACCGGAATCAGACTTGGGAACGCCATCGCCATGTGTAAAAAACACGCGCTTACCCTGAATTTCAAGAATCAAGGATTTATGGACAGGAACACCCAAATGTTTCGGGAAAAAGTCTCCATAAGCAAAATCATGGTTCCCTTGCAGGACGTGGACCTCTACACCAGATTCTACAAGTTCTGCAAAGGCGCGGTATAAATCGAAATGTGCCGACGCTATATAATAGTTGTACTCGTACCAGAATTCAAAAAGATCACCAACCACGACGACATGACTGGCCTTGCCCTTCCACGAAGAAAGAAGCTGAACAAACATTTGCTCCCTGTCGGGGACCGCACCCGGCGGGTCGATTCCTAAATGGGCGTCACTAATAAAATAAGCAGGCAATTCCATAGGCACAATCTAAATAAAATCGATGACGTTCGTTTTTTTATATCTTTGAGACATGCGTTCCATCGTCAAATTTTCATGTTTAGCCGTCGCTTTAGCAGCATTTTTCTCTGGATGCTCCATGAAACTTACGCAGGGGAACCTCGAAGGGATCCCCCTGACAACCGAAAAAAACAGTTTTTTCGGAAATATACCGTTCATATATGGCGGAGATACTCTTGAGCTATCACAAGATTTGCTGCGCGCCTACACGGAAGCTGCAGGCGCTACAGATTTTCCACGCGAAGCCTGCCGCGGCGAAGCGACCATCAAAGCGACAGTCCTGCAAAACGAGCCGAACTCCGCTTGGAATATCGGTGTTCTCATTCCGCTATGGCCGATTCTCCCCATCAACGAATCCTGGACATACGCTCTTTCGGCAAGAATATTCTGCAACGGGACGCTTGTACGCCATGTGGAATTCATTGAGCAGCAAGACGTTAAAGCCATTCTTTACGGGCACATGCGCACAGACCTCGTGAACAAGGCGTCTAACGAAATGCACCGCAAGCTCGTACAGCGCTTGGCATTTGAACTCAACGCAAACAGGCTCACCGATTTAAACAGCGCAAGCGACTATTAGCACTTAGTTATTAGTCATTGTAGAGCAACGTCATTCTGAGTTCCGTAGGGACGAAGAATCCAGTAAATTCTTGTCTACGCACTACTAGATACCACAAAGAGACTTCGGCACTTAACTAGATCCTTCGACTTCGCTCAGGATGACACATTCTTCCTACTTCCTACTTCCTACTTCCTACCGCCTACAAACCACTAATCACTATTTTTCTTTCGTCTTTCGTCTTTCGTCTCTCGTCTAAAATCTATTTTTACATCATGTCATACACTTTATACATCGTAGCGACTCCCATCGGGAACATGGAAGACATCACCTACCGCGCTGTGCGCATTCTTAAAGAAGTTCCCCTCGTTCTTGCCGAAGACACCCGCCATTCGAGAATTCTCTTTGACAATTACGGCATCACGACGCCCATGGAAGCCTACCATGACTTCAACAAAGAAAAGGTCACGCCCAAGTACGTTGACTTCTTGAAGAACACTGGCGACATCGCACTCGTAAGCGATGCAGGAACGCCCGGCGTTGCAGACCCGGCATTCAATCTCGTGCGCGAATGCGTTCGCGAAGGCATTGACGTCCGTGCCATCCCGGGACCATGCGCGATGATTACCGCACTCGTCTCGTGCGGCATGCCGACCGACCACTTTACGTTCCAGTATTTCTCTCCCAAGAAAAGCGCCCAGCGCATCCACTTGCTCGAGAAGCTGAAAGACGAAGAAGCAACACAGATTTTCTACGCAAGCCCGCACAACATCGACAAGTTCGTCGAAGAAATCAAGCTTGTCTTTGGAGATATCAAGATTGCATTGATGCGCGAACTTACCAAGAAGTTCGAGGAACACCTCATCGGAACGCCGACGGAGATTTCCGCACACTTCAAAGCGCACCCGCCCAAAGGCGAATTCGTGCTCGTGTTCAATCCTCAAGACAAAAGCGGTTTGTGAGATTCGGACATGAGGTCGAGCTTCGCTCTCTGAGCACGCTACGCTTTCGGCTATGAGCAAATTCTAAAAAGCATTCAACCTCACAATCCCATACCTGACAACCTCAAAGCGAAGCGACCCCAAAGGCGCAACGCGCCGACCCCATAGATAAAAATGACTACTGATCATATTTTAAATAAACTGAAAACTCTTCCGCGAGTGTACAAGATTTACATCGCGGTACTTGTTGCGATTGAATTCGTATTGTTCTTGTTGCGCCCGGATACGCCGGGGCTTTACACGCAGCTTCCGCAGCTTTTGCCTATCGTTGCTGCAATCCCGTTCCTGTTCTTCAAAAACGCCCGCCGCCCCTTCGCGCGGTTCATGAATACATATGGCATCATCGTCTTTACGTTCCTGGCCTTGGATTACCTCACGCGCAGCCATGCAGGGCTTTTCCAGATTGTAACGACGTTCATCCCGATGATGCTTTACTGGTTCTCGCTTTTTGCACACTGGAACGTGAAGCTCTTTAAGCAAAAAGACGCCCGCATCGCTCTCGCCCTGGCTACAATTTCCTGGATTTTCGTCGCATTCGCATTCCCGCCCCTGCCGCTTGGTCCCGCAATGCTCGTGCTACTTGTACCATGGTTCATCATGCTCAACAAGTTCAACCGCGAGACAGCTGTCTTTGCGACATTCTGGGCAAGCATGGTCTACAATACCATCAATTACTACTGGATCCGCAATGTGATGAACGTAGAGACAGCGCCTTCGGGACTCATATTCCTCGGCCTCATCCTCCTCATCGCATACCTCAGCTTGTTCAATGTCCTCGCCGCATTTGCTTATTCCACCGCCAAGAATTTAAAGATCAAGGGCAAAGCCTACCTGCTGATCCTCTTCCCGGTTTTCTTTGCAGGAATTGAAATGGTGCGCACAACAGGCGACTTCGCGTTCCCGTGGAGTCATCTCGGCTACACATTCGGCAACCACCTCGAACTGATTCAGACTCTTTCCATCATCGGCGTATTCGGCTACTCCATTCTCATTGTCGCCTCGAACCAGGCCGTCGCTTATGCATTCTTGCAGAAAGGCCGCAAAAAATTTGCGATCTTCGCCATTCCTTTCGTGATTTTCCTTGCGCTTTTGATTCATGGTTCCTGTGTACTCTCATCCCCTGAAGCTTCTCCATACTATAACGCCAACGCTCCTGAAAATCCGTCAATTGCCATGGTGCAGCCAAGCATTACGCAAGGCGTCAAGTGGAGCAAAACCCGCTTTGATTCCATAATCACCAAGACATTTAATATGGCGCTGGACAGCGCTCAACCGGGCACCAACATAATCCTCCTCGCAGAGACCGCAATCCCAGACCACATCCGTAGGCAGCCGATCATTCTCAGACGTTTGCACCAAATAGCAGACATGAGAAACGCAAGCATCCTGACCGGAGCGCTGGACTACAAGCGAATTTCAAACGACATGAACAACCCGCGTCGCTTCGAGATCTACAACGCATCATTCCTGTTTACGCCAGGTGACAATGATTTTCCCAAGCGATACATCAAAAAGCATCTCGTTCCTTTTAGCGAACGCATTCCTTTCGATGACGTTTTCCCCATTTTGAACTATGTCGATCTTGGCGAAGGCGATTTCGTTCCCGGAAAGGAAACTCCGGTTTACGGTCCTTACAACTGGACTCCCTACATCTGCTATGACGCCATTTTCGGAGATCTCATCCGAGAAGCAATCCAGGCCGGTTCCCGCCTGATGGTAAACATCACGAACGACGGTTGGTTCGGCCGCAGCACAGCGCCATTCCAGCACCTGAACATCGTACGCCACCTCGCCGTAACTTACGGTTACCCGGTCGCTCGCCTTGCAAACAGCGGCGTATCAGCATTCATCGACCAGTATGGTCACTACGATCAGAACACGAACATTTTCGAAGAACGCGTTATACAAAGAAAGATGCCCCTCAAGACGAGGAGCACCATCTACACATCTGTCGGTGAATTCTTTGAAAAGTTCTTGCTCTGGTTCTTTGCGATTTACCTTGTAGCACTGTTTGCGCTTGGAAAATTGAAAAATAAGTTATAGCAAACCTTACTCAATGATGTCTTTCCCGCGAAAGCGGGAATCTCCTTCTTGTTAAGTGAAAATGGAGATGCCCGCTCGGCGGCGGGCATGACAGCATAAAGGACCACTTAAAGCAACAGCATCGGCGGCCAGTGGCCAGCCTTGGGGCGTTCCTTAAATTCTGCTTTTGGCAAAAACTCCTTAAGTTTCAGCGTCCATTCTGGCTGAACCGTCGCATCCAGTCGTCCATAAAGCACCTGAATATTCTCGCTGTTCGGGATTACAGATTCTACGCGATGCGACGCCAAGTACATTAGTCCCTTAGCTAGAGATTCCGCATCATACTTTTTGGCTTCATTGAACCAGTCGTCCTGCCAGTCGCCAAAATCATCTTCAAACAGTTCCATGAACGCTTTGAGCGCAGGTTCAGTAGTGGTTTCCAGCTGGTGAGCCATAAAATGCAAGTTCGGCACAGTCCAGTTACCGATTTCATCACAAAAATCAGCATAAGGCGAAAGCAATATCCACTTTTGCCCCTTTTGAGGCCCTTCCGTAGAGCACATCAGCGATAATGCACCGAGTCCCCATGCCACAACCGTTGAGCATTTCTTGAAATCAGGAATATTCTCCGGCTTTTCCAGAAAATCCGCCATCAAGCTATAAGCCACATAATTATGGTTTGCTGAAGGAGCGACGTCCATCAGATCATCCTCCCAAACACCCAAATTTGAAGCCCAATCTGGCAGCCAGATCCATTTTTCGCTCATTTTCAACCTCACTTTAAGTGAAGAATCTACCTAACACTCTCCAAACTACATAATTTTTAACAAACTTCCCAATATCAACGAAACTTTTTTAACAAACGTAGCTCTAATGGTATATATATCCAATTTTCCCTTTGATAGCAACTCTTAAAAAAAGTATTTTACAATTCGTATTATTTGTTTACTTTCGAAGGCAAAACATTGTATATTATCTGTATAAAAAATGTAGGAAACTCTTTAAAAAGAGATTTTGTAATATGAGACACTTGATTCCATCTCTCTGCTTAGCACTCCTTCTGGCCGAAACAGCCTGTTCCGCACCGCACGCTGTAAAGCGCGGCGATTCTGATGCACGTCAAAAGAACGCGGCTACACGTCAAAGAGCAGAAAGTGCCTACGACGAATTAAACGGCTATGGTTCCACAGCCGGAAGTAGCACCAAATCTGGGATCAACACAGCATCCAAGAAGGTCGCGGCAACGGCTGCGGCAGCCGAAACGTATATCGACCAGGATGCCGTACAAGGTGCATCCCAGCCCGTCATCATGGTTTCTCCAGTCTTAACCATGAAGGATGGCGTCCCGGACATGTCCGCTGAAAGTCCGTACTCCCGCACAACAGCAGAAGCCATCAACGGGTTCCTCACCAAGAAGAACTACGAGGTCAAGTCCATCGACGGCCAGTCCGAATTGAGCAGTATCCTCCAGATGCAAAGCGACATCGCCAATACCGAAGACGACTTGTCTTACCTTGCTAGTGTCGCTCTTGATGCCGACATCTATATCAAGTACGCTCCAGAAGTTACAAACGAAGAAGTTTCCGTTGAAGTTTCTGCATACGAGACCTCGACCGCCCGTCTCCTCGGTTCACAGTCCGCTGTCGTTCGCAACAATGGACACACTTCCAAGATTAACATCAATTCAAACATCGGTGCGGCGGTCCGCAAGGCAATGCCAGGACTGGAACAAAAGATCCTCAATTACTGGAAAATGGATCTTGCCAAGGGTACCCAGTATAAAGTTGTAGCAAATATCAAAGGCGAATACTCCGACAGCCAGACTGAAGATTTGCACGATGCCATCATGAAAGGTCTCAAAGGAAACTTTAGTTCCGTGAAAGTCAATGTCATGACCGCAAAGACTCTGGACTTTGTCATCTATGCCAATCCCATAAAGTACAGGGATTCCCAGGAAGTTTACTCGAAGATCAGACAGATTTTCAAGCCAATCGCCGAGACAAAGAAAATCAACATCACACGTAAGCTGATTTTGATGGAGCTGAATTAGCAATGAATATAAAATCCCTTATCCTTTGCGCTTGCCTCGCTATAGTTCCAGCAATGGCAGGGAAAATCGTCACCTATACGGCAACGTCGAAAGTTTCACAAGAAGAAGCGAACAACGCGGCTATTGCAGGTGTTGCAAAACAAGTTAAATCCCAGGTTTCAGCAACACAGACGCAAACCAAGTACGAAGACATCACCAACGGGAAAAGTGTTCTTGGTGAAACTTACCGCGCAAAGAACAACGTGAAAAGCAATGTCGTTCTCAAGGGCGTCAAAGTCACTCCGGTCAAAGCCGATAAGGGATTCAAGGCAACTGCGACTCTTGATATGGACGAGTTCACAGCAAGTCTCCAGTTCCGTTTGAAAACGCTACAGCAAGAAATTGCAAAGCTCGAAAAATCTGCAAGAAAAGCAATCGATACACGCGTTTACGTCAATGCGGCCAACGACCTTGAAACCGCAGAAGACAAAGTCAACGAATACAACTTCTACTTACTGCAGCTTGCCGATGTCTATCCGCTCAATGATAGCCACCGCTTACAGCACGGTCTCCCGGAAATCGAGAAAGTCCTCATCGAAAAGCTCTCTAGCCTAACAATCACGACTACAACTGAACCCAATTTTGAATTGACTCGTGCAGAAATGCCGTCCTGGAATGTGATTGTCAAGGATTCCGTCGGCCCTGTGCCGAGCTTCCCGTTAGTTGCCCGCCAGAGCAAGACTCTTTCTGAACGCCGCACACAGAAAAACGGCATTGCAACATTCAAGCTCCGCAACGTGAACTACGAAAAAGGTCCCTATGTAATCACCGTGGAACCCAATCTTCCTTTAGAACTTCTGAAAAAAACAGGTTTGAGAAACGCTCTTGAAGTTTCATACCGCGTGAAGCTTTCTCGTTGTGAAATCAAGCTTGAATGCGACATGATTGCAAACACTTGCAACGCTCTCGAAAATGCACTTTCCAAGAAGTCCATATTCGTCACCTCCGATGAAGAAGCGAGCGTACCGGAACTCAGCGTTGAAATTGACAACACATTCAGAGGCAGGCTCGGATTCATTTCATCTTTCGATTTCTCCATAGCCATCAAAGGTGACAAGGTAAACTTCTTCACGACTTCCAAAGGTGTCGGCAAGACTGAAGTCGACGCCACAATTAGCGCGATCAAGAAAACGGACTTTAGCCCGCTCCAGAAACAGCTGTTGCCGCTCTGTAAGAATTAGTTGGCACAACTTCGGGCCTAATAGTTTTTATCTTTACAAAGCCGCTGGTTAGCGGCTTTTTTCTATGAGAAAAAGAGTTTTATCAATACTGTTTATTCTGTTGCTCGCAATCCCAGTTGCGGCAGGTTTTCGCGTAAACAAGGCGGGACTCCCGAAGCGCCCGCAGAACAGTTACGTGTACGATGAAGATCGCTTGATTTCAAAACAAGAAATTCAGTTCATCAACGCACTTTCTGAAGAACTTTACAAGAAAGCAGGCTTTGGGCTTGCTGTAGCACTCATCCATGACATCGGCTTTGCAGACTTTAGAGATTATGCCTTGAACATTGCCGAAAGCTGGGGCGTTGGCGGCAAGACGAACGAAGGTGTCCTGATTTTTGCGGCGATGAAGCAGCACAAGCGCAGCGTCGAAGTCGGCTATGGAGCCGAAGGCTACTTGCCCGATGTGCTTGTGGAACGGCTCCAGCAAAAGACGATTGTGCCAGCATTCAGAGTTGAAAAATACGGTCAAGGCGTCATGCTATTGGCTTGGGAAATCGCTCAAGTTGTCGCTAAGGAAAAAGGCATTACGATCGAGGTCAACACTGACCAGCTCCCGCAAGAAGAAGAAAACAGTCCGTTCGGACTCGCACTCCTTATTTTCGTGATTCTGTTCTTGCTCGTTTCGAAGAACGGCGGCGGACGCGGAAACGGATGCCTCTGGTTCTTGCTCGGAAACGCCCTTAGCAATAGCAGTCGTGGCCACCACCGCGGCGGTTTCGGCGGAGGATTCGGGGGATTTGGCGGAGGCGGCTTTGGAGGCGGTTTCGGCGGTGGATTTGGTGGAGGCCACTTTGGCGGTGGCGGCTCCGGCGGAAGCTGGTAATTTAGAGGTTCCCTATGAGAAAGATTTTAAGTGTTGCAGAATTTCAGAATTCGGAATGGCCGAAGCTCTTTGAAGAAGCGTTCGGCGACAATCTCGTATCGGCATTCATTCACGGCGATTGCCTTATGGAAGGATATTCTGCGCTGGAATTTCCGTGGACCGTCAGCTTTATCTTGAAGTCCAATTCCGTCGAGGACTTGCTCCCTTTGCAAAAGCTTACAGCAAAGGCAAAGCGCGAGAACATCGAGTTCAATCACGTATTCACCCGTTATGAAATCAAGACCTCGCAAGATGTGTTCCCGCTGGAATTTTTGCATATCAAAAGCCGAAATGCAACGATTTGTGGTGAAACACCGCTTGCAAATTTCAGCCCAAATCTTGCGGAACTGCGTATGGAATGTGAACGCGAACTACGCGGGTTGCTCGTGCATTTGCACCAATTTTTTCTTTACCTCAAGGAATACCGCAATCCGCACGAGATTTACGTGCGTTCTACAATAACGCTCCTTCCCTTGCTTTACGGGGTCTATTACCTTGCAACAGGCAATTATCCCGAAAATCACGAACAAGTTTACGAGATGTTCCCGGGAGTGCGCATTCCAAACATGACCGATGACAAAAAAGTGATTCTAGAAAACATCAACAAGTACATCGAAGCCGTGACTGCAATCGTGAATCAAGTCGACGCGATGAAGGTTTAAACCATTCACCTAACCGTCAATTATTTTTTCGGCAGCTCATACCAATAATCTAGTACGACATCTCCATTTTTAAGCCACCAATCCCAAGCTTCATTTCTATTGGCTGATTGGGTTTGCTTTTTTGTTTTTTCGTCAGAATTATCGCTAGATCTATATAATACGCTCGCGACTGGCTTCCCGACTTCATCCCACTTTTTCCAGCCGGTTAGATGTACATCCATTTTACAAGAATCATTTTTTCTCAACAATCCGTTTTTATCCCACTCCTTCCAAGCTCCATCCGGTTTGCCCGATTTATATGCGCCTTCAAAACCCAACTGGCCATCGGCATACCAGACTTTCCACACACCGTCCTTTTTGTGAGACCTGTAATTCCCTTCAAACACCAGTTTTCCATTGCTATACCATCCCCTCCACACGCCCTCACCTTGACCCGCTTTATAGGACTTTTCCACTTTCAGCAATCCATTTTCATATCGGGTTCTCCATATGCCGTCTTTACGGTCAGATACAAAATTTCCCTCTTTTTTCAATTGACCATTTTCGTACCATTCTTTCCAAATACCGACCTTGTCTCCTGATTCATAATTCCCTTCTTCTTTCAATTGTCCATTTGCATGCCATTCTTTCCAAATACCGACCTTCTTTCCTGATTCATAAGTTCCTTCTTCTTTCAATTGCCCATTTGCATGCCATTCTTTCCAGACGCCAACACGATAACCCGACTTGTATTTTCCCAATTCTTTCAGTTGACCATTTTCATACCACTCTTTCCAAACACCGACCTCATCTCCTGATTCATAAGTTCCTTCTCTTTTCAATTGCCCATTTGCATACCAATCATTCCAGACACCTATTCGTTCACCCAATCTGTATAATCTTTTTTCCCTCAGCTGGCCATTCTCATACCACATCTTCCAAGCGCCATCAATCCCACTCGGTTTATAACAAATTTCTTCTTTCAGCTGACCATTGGCGAACCACTTTCTCCATACACCTATTTCTTTACTGGACTTGAATCTTCCTATTTCCTTCAGTTGACCATTCTCATACCAAGTTTTTCCCAAGCCGTCTTCTGCTCCGGCTTTGTAATGTTTTTTCTCCTTTATTTGCCCGTTCTTATACCAAACCTTGCTATTGCCATCAAGCTTACCTGATTTATAATAAGATTCTCTTTCTAGCTGTCCATTCTCATACCACTCTTTCCAAACACCGACCTCATCTCCTGATTCATAAGTTCCTTCTCTTTTCAATTGTCCATTTTCATGCCAAAATTTCCATGTACCATCTGCTTCACCCGATTTATAATAAAGTTCCTCCTCTATTTGACCATTCTCATACCATGTTTTCCACAAGCCGTCTTTTACTCCGGCTTTGTAACGCTTTTCCTCTTTTATTTGCCCGTTTTCGTACCAAACTTTCCAGACACCATCATACTTACCCGATTTATAATAAGATTCTCTTTCTAGCTGTCCATTCTCATACCACTCTTTCCCCGAACCATCTCCGACAAGATCTTGTTCAAATTCTCCCGTCTCAATAAAATGCATAAAATCACTTAAGGATTTTTTTTGAAAAAAATCAAGAATTCCATGTAACGGACGATTTTTTTTCGGCAAAAGCCAAAGACTATCCCTGCCTTCAGAAAAATTTTCTTCCCATTTAGGATTACCATTTAGATACCAGCTTTTATAGGAAACGATTTTCCCTTTCCTGTAATCGATCAACTCTTTTTGTTGACCGTTTTCGTACCAGGTTCGCCAGATGCCGTCTTTCTTTTCGGACTTATAAGGGCCTTCCGTTGCCTGCTGTCCATTTGCAAACCACTCCTTCCAGGCATAGCATAGCGTATCGGCATCATAATACTTTTCCGATTCCAGCTGTCCCGCATCGTTCCATCTTTTCCAGGCCCCTTCTTTCTTGCCTGCTTTATATGCGCCCTCAAATTCCAGTACGCCATTTGCATACCAACTTTTCCAGACACCATCCGGCTTATCATCCTTATATAGCCCCTCTTCCTTTTTTTTCCCGTTCAGGTACCAAAAGGTATATATCCCCTCTTTTACAAAAAGGCCCGTATCTTCTATTTTCCGATACGTTGTTCTGGATTTCAGTTTGCCTTTGCTGTAATATTCTTCGCGTTTCTCAAAACCATCGTTGCAGGCGGCGAGGAAGAACGCAACGACAACAATTAAAGCAATTGGGAAACAGATTCTAGATTTCATAGCCGTACTCTTTTATTGTAAATTAATAAATTTTAAGAAAATTCACTGGATCCTTCGACTTCGCTCAGGATGACACTTCTAAAATAATTTACAACAAGCACTTGCGATTGATTATAGACAATCAGTTAAATTATCGTAAATAAAGGAGATGCCCGGTCGAGGCCGGGCATGACAACATTGGTTTAACGAACTTATTCCGTCGTTTTGCGGTAGGCTTTAGGCGAGACTCCGACGAGGCGCTTGAAGAACTTGCCAAAGAACGAGACGTCCGGGAAGTTCAGAATCTTAGAGACCTTCTGGATGTCCCTAGAAGACGAACGCAACAGCACCTTTGCATCAAGGGCAATATGTTCGTCAATCCAGCGCTTGGCATTCTTGCCCGTCTGCTCTTCGGCAACAGCAGAGAGGTACTTCGGCGTAATGCCAAGTTCATCGGCATAATACTTCACGGAATGCTGTTCGCGATGCTTTTCGACAACGAGGTCAATGAACTGCGCGAATAGCACCTGGCCACGGCTCTTGACCACATCCGTTGTAAGCGGTTCCTCGACAAAGCCGATACATTCATACAAGAGGCCAATCAGGTGATTCTTGAGAACTTGCAAGCGGCATGAATTGTTTTCAGTCGTTTCAAACTTTTTCTTCAGGAATTCGAAGCTTGTATTCAGGCGATCGAACTCATCCTTATCCAGTTGCTGAAGCGGATTTTCCCGGAACCTTAAAATCAAGCGCGTATTGTCGTCAAAGCGAATGATCAGTTCATCAATCATATTCTTGGAGCAAGCGATACAGATTGGATCAAAATCTTCTGACGCTTTCTTGGCTCGCAAGACCTGCTCTGGGAAAACGACAAA
>Ga0310695_10003787_pt1 | contig 29032 bp, 19 predicted proteins | sample RumenRJG_04DNA_FD_203882 | JGI IMG/M metagenome (GOLD analysis project Ga0310695, IMG submission 203882) | Bovine rumen microbial communities from Lethbridge, Alberta, Canada - RJG_04 (v2) (version 2) | ecosystem: Host-associated > Mammals > Digestive system > Stomach > Rumen | place: Canada...
GCAAGGTCCAAGGAGGTGCCCGTCCAAACCAATGCCACTACATTCTAACAGCTTAAGCAACGAGAGGACTATACCCCCAACTGGTTGCTGGGGTGTATAACCACTACACTTTTATATTAGGAGGAGGGTTTATGAATAAGAAATTCAAGGCATCATATACGGTTGAGGCATCATTACTTTTCCCGTTTATTCTGGCGGTGACAGTGCTTCTCATATACTTTTCGTTTTTTATCCATGACAGGGCTGTAATGGATGCTGCCGCAAATGAAGCGGCATTAAGGGGAAGCGAGATCACAAGCCCGCATGGGGATATTTTTTCCAGAGTGAGGGAGACGGTAAAACGGGAGACGGAAGGCCGCCTTCTGGCCACAAAAAATCTGGATATGGACATAAGGGTGGACAGCAGTGAGGTAAATGTGGTCTACAAGGGCGATTTTATTATCCCCTCCGGGGTACTGCCGGTGCCGCAGATGAGCATGGGAAACACAACCATTACGGTGTCGGGACGAAGCTGCCGCATAGATCCGGCCGGATTCATAAGGGAATGCAGGGTCGTGGAAGCAATTGCGGGAGAAAAAGGGGCGAAATGATATGGAAGCTGAATACAGACAGGATCTATGTAAAAGAACAATGGTCGTCATAAGGGAAGGCGGGGAAAAGCAGAGCTTTAAGGAAAAGATGGTCATAAAAAACAGCATAAGAGGACTCGCAAAGCTGAATATCAGGCATCTTAACGGAGAATCCTGCTACAGCTTCGATATGGGCTCCTGCCAGACCCTGAAGAATGTTTTTGAAGGAAATCCCATTTCCCGTAAGGAGCTAAAGGCTTTGTTTTCCGGGATACTAAAGGTGTCGGAGGAGATGGGGAAGTATCTTCTGGATGTACATGATCTGATGATGGAGCCGGAGCATATCTTCTGGGATCTGGAGAGGGGAGAACCTGTTTTCTGCTATTATCCGGAAAATCCGGAGGGAGAGGAAGGATATCTTGCTCTGGGTCAGTTTCTTATAGATGCAGCGGATAAAAAGGATGATGAGACGGTAAAGGCGGCATATGACTATTTCGACAGGATAAGCGAAGGGATATTGCTGCCAGGAGATATCCTCAAAGGAAGGGAGATACAGGAGGAGCACGGAGAGAGCCCGGAGCGGACTCCGCCGGCCGGTGCGGAGGAGATAAAAAGCCCTCCGGAAAATACAAATCCGGTATTTGAAGGCGAAACAAACTCACTTTCTCTATCAAAGATCTGGAGGGATGATGAGAATTATTATCTCGGAGATTCGGCACCGGAAAAAAAGACGGAGGAGAACAGGGGAAAGCTGATCGTATTTCTTTCCTTCATACCGGCTGTGATCGCTTCCGGGATCTATGCCTATGTCTTTCTGAATCCTTCCGTTATGAGGGTATTGTCTCTTTCCGACAGGGACTATATTAGAGGAGGAATAGCCGTAATCGTGGTGTCGGGACTTTTTATCACCCTCGGGATCTATATCTGGAATAAGCGGAAAAAAGAGGAGGAGGACAGGATAAAGGATATGGACAGCCTGAATTCCGATATCCGGCAGGAGGAATTCCGGTTTGACCCGCTTGAGGAAAAGATCCTTAAGAAGTCGGAAAATGACGGTATGGAAGACAGTGACGCCACGGTATTGCTTTCGGACTACTCGGGAAACGGAAGAAAAAAACGGATCCCGCTTCTGTCCGGCAGGATAGGCGGTGAGGAAAGGGAATACAGGATAGAGCGGACCCCCTATATGATTGGGAAGATGAGGAACAAGGCAGATGCGGTACTCCCGGATCCGAAGGTAAGCAGGATACATGCCTGCATAAGGGAAGAGGAGGGACATTATTATCTGTCCGACCTTAACTCCACAAACGGAACCGCCGTGAATGAACGTGCACTTAAGGGCAGTGAAACTGCGGAGCTCTTCGATGGTGATACACTGCGGTTTGCGGATGTGACCCTGACCTTCCGCCTTGCATAAAAGTATTCCGGATAGTACAATTACCCCTATGGACGAAAGAATATCCGGATATCTTCTAGAGAGAGGTTATACAGCCATTCAGTCCTCCATACCTCAGGTGCGGGTTTTTTTCCGGGTGGATAAAGAGCTGGCTATGGCAGTTCTCCTTGTGGACGGCAGAAATCTGATCATAAGCCCCGAAGCGTACAGTACCATAAAGACAAAGATCCTGAGGATGTTTGAGAGCAAGGGGTATACCAATATAAAGCTTTTTTCACTGTTCTTCACAATGAATGTAATGAACTTCGGTGCCATCGCCGCAAGAGAGGAGCTTTCCTGGATCGTAGACCTGTCATCGAAGAGACTTTGTATTTTTGACAATCAGGTGGCCGATTTTGATAATCTGAGAGCCGGTCTGGAGGAGCTGCTTGCGGAGGCAGGAAGGGATTCACGGACTACCATTGCGGGTGTGCTGTATGATTTCTTCCTCAGAAATAAAACTCCTGCCACACTGATGCTGATACTTATTAATATCATAGTTTTTGTTTTCCTGTCCTTGCTCGGCTCTACTCTGGACGCTCATTTTATGATAGAACATGGAGCCTTGTCCCTTGACAGGATAATGGCAAACTATGAATGGTACCGGCTTTTAACGGCAGCATTTCTTCACTTTGGACCGGAGCATCTGGCAGCCAATATGCTGGCACTCTGGGTATTCGGGGAAAGAGTCGAGAAGGCGGTCGGAAAAGGCAGATTTGTCCTTATCTATCTCTTAAGCGGCTTTATGGGAAATGCCGTTTCACTTCTCATATCCTACCTGTCGGGATCGGATGTTGTTTCGGCAGGAGCAAGCGGAGCAGTATTCGGGATCATCGGAGCGCTCTTTGCCATTGTTATAAAAAACAGGGGGAAGTACGCGGACCTGACCGGAGGACGGGCAGTACTTCTGGTGCTGTACAGCGTTTTCTCGGGTTTTGCCGGGGAAGGGATAGACAATGCAGCCCATATCGGAGGTCTTGTGACAGGGCTCCTTCTGGGTTTTATTCTGTACAGGATCCGGGAAGCAGACGGCGGAATGAACGTAGAGGGAAAGGAAGCTTCACGCAATGAAGATTAATATTTACTACGGTGGACGCGGGATAGTCGGGGACACGACCCTGTTCGTGCTATCAAAGATGCAGAAGGTTCTCGAAGAACTGAATGTGCATGTTGAGCGGATAAATCTATATGAAAAGAAGCATAATATCACCTCTCTGCCAAGCACCCTGAATGATGCGGACGGGATAATCCTTGCAACAAGCGTGGAGTGGTTCGGAATAGGCGGGTACATGACGCAGTTTCTGGACGCCTGCTGGTTTTACGGAAACAAAAAGAAAATATCCGAGCTTTATATGTGCCCCGTGGTGATCTCCACTACTTACGGGGAACGGCAGGGGGCGGTGACTCTCCAGACGGCATGGGATACGCTGGGGGGACGTACCTGCAACGGGGTTTCGGCTTATGTCAGGGATTCTGTGGCCTTTGAGCTGAATCAGGAATATGTTAAGGTCGTGGAAAGAACGGCAGAAAATCTCTACAGAACCGTTTCCAGAAAGGCAGTGATCCTTCCTGCCAGCAGCCAGGCGGTGAAGCAGATGGTTACAACAGAGACGCCCATAGACTTTACGCCTCAGGAGACGGAGCAGTTAAGCAGATACGCATCGGATGACAAATATATCCAGACACAGAAGGAGGATCTGAAGGAGCTTGCGAGCCACTTCAAGACACTCCTGAAAAATGACGGAATGTCGGAGGAAGAGGTTCTACTGCAGACCTTCAGAAAGGCCTTTAAGCCGCAGAGCTCCTTTGAGGCAGTCTATCTGATGGATATAGAGGGCTTTGACGCACCTTTGATGCTGAATGTCAGGAATGAAAAACTGACCGCTTCCTTTGAGGAAAGAAGCGATCAGTCGGTATTATGCAAGATATCAAAGGAAAAGCTGGATGAGATCCTGGAGGGAGAGACTACCTTCCAGCACGCGTTTATGTCCGGGGCAATGCAGGTAAAGGGCGATTTCCGTATGCTCAGGATGCTGGATACCGTTTTTCCTTTTGAGAAGAAGGGAGAGTAATGCCTTTCTCCGGGCTCTTCCGGGATCTTATATCCTGAGGAGATCCGCAGTTTCTTTTAGTTCTTCATCGGTGGGTTTTCCGGGCTTCCAGCCTATCATCTGTCCGTCATTTTTGTAGCGCGGTATCAGATGGAGGTGGAAATGGAAAACCGTCTGACCCGCTGTTTCCCCGTTATTCTGTACGATATTGAATCCGTCAGCCTTCAGCAGTGCCGTATTGTGGGTTGCGAGTTTTTTTGCGAGTATAAAGGCTTTTCCTGCGATTTCTTCGGGAAGCTCATAGATATCCGCATAATGCTCCTTCGGAAGAATAAGGGCATGTCCCTTTGAAGCAGGGCCTGCGTCCAGTATTACCTTGAATCCGTCATCCTCATAAATTGAATTTGTGGGAATGACACCGTTTGCCAGTTTGCAGAAAATGCAGTCGTCTTTCATAGTCTCTGTTGCTCCTTTCTAAGTCAAACCGCCTTCAGGGAGACGTCGTCGATAAGGGAGCAGATACTTTCCACGGCTCTGCCCTCTTTTGCGCCTTCCATTGCGTCCAGATATTCCAGACGGTGTTCTTTTACATATTTGATGGCGTTTATCAGTGCTCCGTCTCCGAGATCCTCATCCTTTAATACATATGAATATCCGGCTTTTTCAAAGGCTTCGGCGTTCAGTATCTGGTCGCCCCGGGAGCTGCCGGAGGGCAGCGGGACGAGAATATTGGGTTTTTTCAGTGCTAAAATCTCAAAGATCGCATTTGCACCGGCTCTGGAAATGATGATGTCCGCCAGCGCAAAGAGATCCGGAAGCTCCTTATCTATATAGTCGTACTGAACATATCCGTCCATATGGTTCAGGGTGGGATCAAGCTTTCCTCTTCCGCAGAGATGTATCACGTTGAATTCCGGAAGGATCTTCGGAAGTGCGGAACGGACCGCCTCGTTCACATGCTGCGCCCCGAGGGAACCGCCAATTATCAGGAGGGTGGTGTAGTCACCTTCGCGGATCCCGGTAAAGGAACGTGCCTCCAGCCGGTCGCCCTCTGACAGCCCGCTCCTTATCGGGGAACCGGTAAATTCACCCTTTCCGGCAGGCAGACAGTCAAGGGTCTCCCGGAAAGAGCAGCATATCTTCGAAGCTGCACCGAAGGACAGCCTGTTTGCCAGACCGGGCGTCATATCGGATTCGTGTATTATTACAGGGATCTTTAAGAACCCTGCCGCGCGTACCACAGGCACGGAAACAAAGCCTCCCTTGGAGAAGACCACGTCGGGCTTTTCTTTCCTAAGGATAGAGAGGGCTTCACCGAAACCCTTTATCACTCTGAAAGGATCGGATATGTTTTTCAGGTCAAAGTAACGGCGGAGCTTTCCGGAGGATATGCCGAAATAAGGGATTCCGGCATTCTCCACCAGCTTCTTTTCGATACCTTCGTAGGATCCGATATACTTTATCTCAAAGCCCCGCTCCCTAAGTGCAGGTACCAGGGCAAGATTCGGAATGCAGTGTCCTGCGGTTCCGCCTCCCGTAAGAATAATCTTTCTCATGGCCAACATTATAGCAGACCGCCCCGGGGTTTGCCAGTTTGCAAAACAACCTCCTCTTTGCTAAACTTGATAATGTGATTCTAAGCGAAGCCCGACAATGTCATTCTGAGCGAAGCGAAGAATCTTACACCTTGCGGGGCACTGCCGCGCTCAGCGTAAGCGAAGGATCTTTCCTTCCGGTCAAAGGAGATTCTTCGCTCCGCTCAGAATGACATAGTAGTGAAAAACAGTTTTAATAAAGGAGGAATGTGATCATGGCAAAAGTTACATATGACTATTCGAAGGCGGCTCCCTTTATAAGCGGGGAAGAAATCGAGAATATTAAGGCCCAGACCCTGGCGGCGAGAGAGCTTCTCTTAAGCGGAAAGGGTGCCGGAAATGATTTCCTCGGCTGGGTGGATCTGCCTGTGAAATATGACAGGGAAGAATTCGGACGGATAAAAAAGGCAGCGGAAAAGATAAAATCCGACAGCGATGTGCTCATTGTAATTGGAATAGGAGGATCTTATCTGGGTGCCAGAGCGGCGATCAATTTCCTGCGTCATAATTTCTACAATACTGTTTCAAAGGAAATAAGAAAGACCCCCGAGATCTACTTCCTCGGAAATAATATTTCTTCCACATATATCCACGACCTTATCGAGGTAGTGGGAGACAGGGACTTCTCACTCAATATGATAAGTAAGTCCGGAACGACCACGGAGCCCGGGATATCCTTCCGTATCTTCAGGGATCTTCTGGAGAAGAAATACGGTAAGGAAGGAGCGGCAAAGAGGATATACGCCACCACCGACAAGGCAAAGGGAGCATTAAAGACCCTTTCGGATGCGGAGGGCTATGAGACTTTTGTAGTTCCCGATGATGTGGGCGGCAGATTCTCGGTTCTCACAGCAGTGGGTCTTCTGCCTATAGCGGTTTCCGGTGCCGACATCGACGCTCTTATGAAGGGAGCGGAGGAAGGCCGTGAAATGGCGTTAAATAATGCTTTTGAGGACAATGACGCCCTGAAGTACGCTGCTGTAAGGAACATCCTCCTCAGGAAGGGAAAGGGTGTGGAGATACTGGCGAATTACGAGCCCAGTCTTCATTATATTTCCGAATGGTGGAAGCAGCTGTACGGAGAGAGCGAGGGTAAGGATAAAAAGGGAATATTCCCTGCCAGCGTGGATCTTACAACCGATCTTCATTCCATGGGGCAGTTCATACAGGACGGCTCACGCATAATGTTCGAGACTGTTCTGGAGGTTGGGAAGGTTCGCCATGAAATAGAAATGAAGAAGGCCGACAACGACCTGGACGGTCTCGATTATCTGGCGGGACAGACCGTGGACTTTGCCAATAAATGTGCGATGAACGGCACCATACTGGCACATACCGACGGCAGTGTTCCGAATACAATGATACATATCCCCGAACAGACGGAAGAATATCTGGGACAGCTTTTCTACTTTTTTGAATTTGCCTGTGGAGTATCCGGATATATGCTGGGTGTGAATCCCTTCAACCAGCCCGGAGTGGAGAGCTACAAGAAGAATATGTTCGCACTTCTCGGAAAGCCGGGATATGAGGATCAGAGAGAAGCTCTGAAGGCGAGGTTATAAATGGGAATACTGATAAAGGATGCTATGGCCATTCTTCCGGAGGGGGACAGGGACGTAGCAGGAAAACACAGCATATATATAGAAGACGACAGGATCGCTTCCATAGACAGCGAGCCTGAGGGTTTCAACGCCGATACGGTGATAGACGGACGTGATTCCCTGGTAATCCCGGGACTCATCAATGCCCATACACATACCTATATGTCGGTCATGCGTAACTGCGCCGATGATCTGTCATTTACGGACTGGCTTTTTAACACAGTGGATCCCATAGAGCAAAAGCTCACCGGAGAGGATGCCTATTGGGGATCCCTTCTCGGCCAGATCGAGATGATAAAGAGTGGCACCACCACCTTTAATGATCAGCAGATGCACATACATAATACCACCAGAGCCGTATATGAAACCGGCATGAGAGCGGTCGTAGGCCGCGGCCTTGTGGGAAATGAAGCCGACAGGGAGGACTACAGGCTGAAGGAAGCGCTGGAAGAAATGCAGGATGCGAAGCTGACTGACCGGCTGTCCTTTTTTCTGAATCCACACGCTCCCTATTCCTGCGGACCGGACTACCTAAAGATGGTGGCGGATGTGGCAAAGGAAAATAATATCGGGATCCACATACATCTGGCAGAGGGACAGGTGGAAAGCGATAATATGCTGAAGGATCATAACTGCACACCTACCGAATATGTGAGGGATGCGGGCGTTTTTGATGTTCCGGTCATCGCAGCGCACTGCATAAGGGTCAGTGACAGCGATATTACGATATTGAAGGAACATAATGTAAGCGTTGTGACCAATCCTGTTTCAAATGCAAAGCTGGGTAACGGGGTAGCCCCGGTACCAAAGCTTATGGAGGCGGGGATAAACGTCTGTCTGGGATCCGATGGAGCTGCTTCCAATAATGCCCAGAATATGTTCAGGGAAATGAATTTCGAGGCACTGATACATAAGGCGGTACATGGAACGCCCCAGTGCGTGGGCGCGTCAGAGGTGTTCCGCATGGCGACCATTAACGGAGCGAAGGCGCTGCAGCTCGGAGACATAACCGGATCCATAAAAAAAGGGAAAAAGGCGGATCTGGCCATTCTGAGACTGGATGTGCCCTCAATGATGCCCAATAACAACCTAATAGCTGCTCTCTCCTATTCCGCTAACGGTTCGGAGGTTGATACCGTGATAATAGACGGGAAGATAGTAATGGAGCACCGGGAAATGAAAACAGTTGACGAGGAAAAGGTTTACTATGAAATAAGAAAGATCTGTGAAAGAGTGGGATTGTAAAGCAGCCCGAAGCAGCATGATTATGTAAACCAATTATAAAAAACGGATGCTATCTATGGCACTATGTAATGTGAGGCAATACACCAAGAGGATGTATTGCCTCATTTCTTTTTCTACAATATTTAGTTAATAGAATTTTTTTACTAAAGGGCTTGATATTTTCTTCACATGGTGTTATAGTCGCGTTATGTAAATCGAATATGCGGAAAGCCGCATTATGAATTATGGAGGAAATATCTATGAAGAAAATGTTTACATCGTTATTTGTACTTGCAGCATTATCAGTTCTTATGGCAGTTCCTGTACTTGCAGGACCGGCAGAAGAGTTCGCGGCAGCGGCTGCGGCAGCAGAGCAGAGATGCGCAGATTATATAGCATATCAGGAAAATCTCCTGAACTTCCAGGCAGGCGAGATTGCAAAGGGAGAAGCACAGAGGGCAAAGCTCAGGGCTGACTACGAAGCATATCAGGCAAACCTGAAGGCATTCCAGGCAGGCGAGGTTGCAAAGGGAGAAGCACAGAAGGCACAGCTCAGGGCTGACTATGAAGTATATCAGGCAAAGCTGAAGGCATTCCAGGCAGGCGAGATCGCAAAGGGCGAAGCACAGAAGGCACAGCTCAGGGCTGACTACGAAGTATATCAGGCAAACCTGAAGGCATTCCAGGCAGATCAGGTTGCAAAGGGTCAGGCACAGAGAGCACAGCTCCTTGCTGACTACGAAGTATATCAGGCAAACCTGAAGGCATTCCAGGCAGGTGAGGTTGCAAAGGGCGAATTACAGAAGGCACAGCTCAGAGCTGACTACGAAGTATATCAGAAGAACCTGAAGGCATTCCAGGCAGGCCAGGTTGCAAAGGGCGAAGCACAGAGGGCAGCACTCAGAGCTGACTACGAAGTATATCAGGCAAACCTGAAGGCATTCCAGGCAGGCCAGGTTGCAAAGGGCGAAGCACAGAGAGCAGCACTCAGAGCTGACTACGAAGTATATCAGGCAAACCTGAAGGCATTCCAGGCAGGCCAGGTTGCAAAGGGCGAAGCACAGAAGGCAGCACTCAGAGCCGATTACGATATCTACCAGGCAAATCTGAAAGCATTCCAGGCAGCCAACCTTGCAAAGGCTGCAGCATACAACGCAGAGGTTCAGGCAGCACTTGCAATGTATGAGCAGAGAATGGCAGCAGTAAGGGCAGCTATCGAGGCAGAGGCAGCTTCTGTAAATGCAAGAAGAGCAATGATCGCCAAGATGCTGGCAGGATGAACATTTTCCAAATCATAGAGAATATACCCCCGCAGGAAACTGCGGGGGTTTTTTTCTGAAAGTAACGGTTGAATTTATCAGAAACGAGTGTTAGAATGTCGTGGTATGGTAAATTTTCCAAAATAGTTTGAAGGAGGAAATATTAGAAATGAAGAAGTTATCAGCGATTATTATGTGCGCAGCACTTACCGTAGTTTCTGTTGTTCCCGTATTTGCAGTTACTGCCGACGAGGTGGCTGCAGCGAAGGCAGTTTCAGACCAGCAGTTTGCAAACTATCTCGCATATCAGACGGGTCTTGATGCAACGGCAGCAGCTGCACTTGCACAGGGCGAAGCAAATAAGGCAGCAGGCCAGGCCGCAGCAGCGATCGGACAGTCAGATCTTGCGGCAAAGGCAGCGGCAGCACTTGCACAGGGCGAGGCAGAAAAGGCAGCAGGTCAGGCAGCTGCAGCGATCGGTCAGTCAGGACTTGCAGCACAGGCAGCAGCAGCACTTGCACAGGGCGAAGCAAATAAGGCAGCAGGTCAGGCAGCAGCAGCAGTTGGCCAGTCAGATCTTGCAGCAAGGGCCGCAGCAGCACTTGCACAGGGCGAAGCAAATAAGGCAGCAGGCCAGGCAGCAGCAGCAGTTGGCCAGTCAGATCTTGCAGCAAGGGCCGCAGCAGCACTTGCACAGGGCGAGGCAAATAAGGCAGCAGGCCAGGCAGCAGCAGCGATCGGTCAGTCAGATCTTGCAGCAAGGGCCGCAGCAGCACTTGCACAGGGCGAAGCAAATAAGGCAGCAGGTCAGGCAGCAGCAGCGATCGGCCAGTCAGATCTCGCAGCACAGGCAGCAGCAGCGCTTGCAAAGGGCGAGGCAGAGAAGGCAGCAGGTCAGGCAGCAGCAGCGATCGGCCAGTCAGATCTCGCAGCACAGGCAGCAGCAGCGCTTGTAAAGGGCGAGGCAGAGAAGGCAGCAGGTCAGGCAGCAGCAGCAATCGGCCAGTCAGGACTTGCAGCACAGGCAGCGGCAGCACTTGCACAGGGCGAAGCAAATAAGGCAGCAGGCCAGGCAGCAGCAGCAATCGGACAGTCTGAACTTGCAGCATTTTATCAGGATCAGCTCGCAAAGGGTGCCAGCCAGTTTGCAGTGGGATCAGCAGAATACGCAGCTTACCAGTCAGATCTTGCAGCAAAGGCAGCCCAGGTACTTGCAGCTTCCAAGGATATGGAGGCAAAGAGGGCAGCAGCAGCATCTCTTATAAAGTAAGAAATACAGAAACAGTACAAAAAACAGGGCAGTCCATTTCAGGGCTGCCCTTTTTGGATAAGAAGTTCTTATGGTATATGGAAAAAGGAGGAAAAAATGCCAAGTGAAATACGTGATATAAACCTTTGGGAATCAGGAGCCAGAAAGATAGAATGGGTTCGCAGAAACTGCCCCCTTCTTTCGATGCTTCATGAAGAATTTTCAAGGACAAAGCCATTTAAGGGAAAGAAGGTAGCGCTTTCTGTTCATCTGGAGGCAAAGACCGCATATCTCTGTCTTACTATGGCTGCCGGCGGGGCGGAGATGTATGTGACGGGCAGTAATCCGCTCTCAACCCAGGACGACGTGGCTGCGGCGCTGGTGCACGAAGGACTGGAGGTTCACGCATGGCATGGTACAACGGATGAAGAATATAACAGCCATATAAGAGCCGTCCTTTCAAAGGGTCCGGATATCATAATTGATGACGGCGGAGACCTGGTTCATATGATGCACACCGAGTTCAAGGATCTGGCATCAAATGTTATCGGGGGATGCGAGGAAACCACTACCGGGATACTCAGGCTTGAAGCCATGAACAGGGATAATAAGCTCTTATTCCCAATGGTAAGGGTAAATAACGCCCAGATGAAGCATTTCTTTGACAACAGATACGGTACGGGACAGTCTGTCTGGGATGGCATAAACAGGACAACAAATCTGATAGTAGCCGGAAAGATCGTCGTTGTCGCAGGCTACGGCTGGTGCGGAAAAGGAACGGCAATGAGGGCAAAGGGTCTCGGAGCCAGGGTTATCGTCACCGAGATAAACCCCGTTAAAGCAATAGAAGCCATAATGGACGGGTTTGATGTAATGCCTATGAAAGAGGCTGCTGCTCTCGGGGACTTCTTCGTAACAGTAACAGGCTGTGATAAGGTTATCGACGAAGAGGACTTTGCAGTAATGAAGGACGGAGCGATACTCTGCAATGCAGGGCATTTTGACTGCGAGATCGACATGGCGCGTCTAAGGGAGATTGCCGTTGAATCAAAGGAGATGAGAAATAACATCATGGGCTATAGGCTTTCCTCTGGACAGTGGCTCTACGTTCTGGGAGAGGGAAGACTCGTGAACCTTGCCTGCGGTGATGGCCATCCTGCGGAAATCATGGATATGTCCTTTGCGATCCAGGCTCTGTCTGCAAAGTACCTTGTGGAGCATCACGGGGAGCTGAAGGAAAAGCTTATCGATGTGCCTGAGGAAGTGGACGTGGAGGTTGCGGAAAAGGAGCTTGAGTTCCTCGGAAAACAGATCGACGTTCTTACACCCGAGCAGGAAGCATACCTGAACAGCTGATATGAGATTAAGATACAAGCTTATCGCGGTATTTAGCGGAATAGTGCTGTTACCAACAGTACTGCTGTCAATATGCCTTATAGTCATCCGGAAAAATTATGCGGATATAATCGATTATTTCCTGAAACGACCGGATGTAAAGGATCTTGCCATCAAGCTTGCACTATTGATCATTTCCATTCTCATTTTGACGGGAATAATGCTGGTCTCCTTTATTTACAGGGAAATAGCCGTTCCGGTGGGGCAGCTCTCAGAGGGCACCCGCCGGATAGCCGAAGGAGACCTGGATTTCGAGATAGAGACCCCGGATGTCGAGGATACTATGGCGGAGCTTTGCCGGAGCTTCGAGTATATGAGGAAGAAGCTGAAGGAATCCACGGAAAGAACCATCGAGAACGAGAGCGAAAACCGGAAGCTTATCAGTAATATTACCCACGATCTGAAAACTCCAGTTACCAGTATCAAGGGCTATGCCGAGGGGCTGCTGGACGGGGTGGCGGATACCCCGGAAAAAAGGCAGAAGTACATACGGACCATATATAATAAGGCCAACGATATGGACAGGCTCATAAATGAGCTGACCTTTTATGCGGGAATCGACACCAACAGGATACCCTATAGCTTTGCGAGGATAAATATCAGTGAATACTTCGATGACTGTGTGGATGAGATCGGAATAGATCTGGAGTCACACAACATAGCAGTGGGTTATACCAATGATCTGGACAGGGAAACTAAGATAATAGCGGATCCCGAGCAGCTGAAAAAGGTAATTAACAATATAATCGGGAATTCCGTAAAATATATGGACAAGGAAGAGGGCCGGATATATATCCGCCTGAAGGATGAGGAGGGAGCGATCCTTATAGAGATAGAGGACAACGGAAGAGGGATCGACAATAAGGACGTGCCCTATATCTTTGACAGATTCTACCGAACGGATACTTCACGGAATTCTTCCAAGGGCGGCTCGGGGATAGGGCTTTCTATAGTAAAGAAGATAGTGGAGGATCACGGCGGAAGGGTCTGGGCTCAGAGCCGCCCGGGAGAAGGGACGACTATTTTCCTGGAGTTCAGGAAAAACATATAGCGGGGCACTGAGCGAAGCGAAGAATCTTTTTAGGGCATTCCCAGGTATGATAATTACGGAGGTACTGTAAAAATGAGCAGGATACTGATAATAGAGGACGAGGATTCCATAGCCGATCTTGAAAAGGACTATCTGGAGCTGTCGGATTTCGAGGTTACGATCGAAAATGATGGAATGAAGGGACTGGACACGGCCATAAACGAGGACTGGGATCTTCTGATACTTGACCTTATGCTTCCGGGAATAGACGGCTTCGAGATATGCAAGCGTATACGTGAGAGCCGCAACATGCCTATTATCATAGTATCCGCAAAAAAGGATGATATAGATAAGATAAGGGGGCTTGGGCTCGGCGCCGATGATTATATGACGAAGCCCTTCTCTCCGAGTGAGCTGGTGGCAAGGGTAAAAGCGCACCTTACCCGGTATGAGCGCCTCGTTAACAGCGGTGCTGCCGTGAATGACATCATAGAAATACGGGGCTTAAAGATAGACAAGACCGCCAGAAGAGTATGGGTGAACGGAGAAGAAAAGCAGTTCACCACAAAGGAATTCGATCTCCTGACCTTCCTGGCATCGAATCCCGACCGCGTATTTACAAAGGACGAGCTTTTCAGGAATATATGGGATATGGATTCCATAGGTGATATTGCCACCGTTACCGTCCATATCAAGAAGATCCGTGAAAAGGTGGAGGCAGACTCCTCAAACCCCCAGTATATCGAGACTATATGGGGTGTTGGCTACCGCTTCAGAGTGTGAGACCGGGCGTGTTGGGAAGCGGTCCGTTTCCCTCCTTTCTTGACATACAGCTAAGGCACGGATAAAATCGAAGAAGTGTGTTTACCTGTCATCCTGAGCGGAGCGAAGGATCTTTCATCCGGAGAAGAAGATTCTTCGCTTCGCTCAGAATGACAAAAGAGCGCAGAATGACAAAAGAGCGCAGAATTTCAAATTGCGGGGCACCCTGCACGGGGCACTGCCGCGCATGGCGCGGCAAAACGTGCCCGAAAAATGTCCACTGGACATTTTTCCTTCCTGAGCGAAGCGAAGGATCTTTCATCACAATATAGAAAAGAGGAAATAAAAATGTCCGATAAGAAAAAAATGGTAGATGCCATAACCTCCATGGAGGAGGATTTCGCCCAGTGGTATACGGATATAGTCAAGCAGGCAGAGCTTATTGACTATTCAAGCGTCAAGGGGTGTCTCATAATCAAGCCCGCGGGTTACGCTCTGTGGGAGAATATCCAGGCGGATATGGACAGACGTTTCAAGGAAACGGGAGTAGAAAACGTATATATGCCCCTCTTTATCCCGGAGAGCCTGCTTCAGAAGGAAAAGGATCATGTGGAGGGCTTTGCCCCGGAGGTTGCCTGGGTCACAATGGGCGGCGGTCAGGAGCTGGAGGAGCGGCTCTGCGTCCGGCCCACGTCGGAAACCCTCTTCTGTGACTTTTATAAAAACATCATACAGTCCTACAGGGATCTTCCCAAGGTATATAACCAGTGGTGCTCGGTTGTCCGCTGGGAAAAGACCACAAGACCTTTCCTCCGCTCAAGGGAGTTCCTGTGGCAGGAAGGCCACACCATGCATGAAACCGCAGAGGATGCGGAGGCACGTACAGTACAGATGCTGAATGTGTATGCGGATTTTTGCAGGGAAACACTGGCACTTCCCACAATACGGGGAAGGAAGACAGATAAGGAAAAGTTTGCGGGTGCCATCGCAACCTACACCATTGAAGCCATGATGCATGACGGCAAGGCCTTACAGTCAGGCACCAGCCACAACTTCGGTGACGGCTTTGCGAAGGCCTACGGCATTCAGTTTACCGGAAGAGACAATAAGCTTCATACACCCCACCAGACCTCATGGGGCGTTTCGACAAGGATCATCGGTGCCATGATCATGGTGCACGGGGACAATGACGGACTGGTGCTTCCTCCAAGGATCGCTCCGACCCAGGTGGTGATAATACCGATACAGCAGAGGAAGGAAGGCGTTCTGGAGGCAGCAGAAAAGCTTGCGGAGTCACTGTCAGAACTGAAGGTAAAGGTGGACGACAGCGACAGGTCTCCGGGCTTCAAATTTGCGGAGCAGGAAATGAGAGGCTTCCCTGTCCGCATAGAAATAGGACCTAAGGATATAGAGCAGGGCAGCTGCGTCATCTGCCGCAGGGATACAAGGGAAAAATACACTGTAAAGCTCGATGAGGTTCATGATTTCGTGGTGAAGCTCTTAGACACGATCCATAACGATATGTACGAGCGGGCTGAGAAGCACCTGAAGGAAAGCATCTTCGACGCGAAGACTTATGATGAATTCAAGGATATCGCGGATAATAAGCCCGGTTTCATAAGGGCGATGTGGTGCGGAGATACCGCCTGCGAAGAAAAGATAAAGGAGGACACTACCGTTACCAGCAGATGTCTCCCCTGGGATGATACGGAAGAGATCTCCGATACCTGTGTATGCTGCGGAAAGAAGGCAAAGCACCTCGTTTACTGGGGCAAGGCATATTAAACAAAGAAAAGTTGATCAATTGAAAGGAGTAATAAATAAAAATGAAGGTTTTAGTCATCAACTGCGGAAGCTCATCACTTAAGTACCAGCTCATCAATACGGAGGACGGCACGGTATATGCCAAGGGTCTCTGTGACAGGATCGGGATAGACGGCAGCGCCATCGAATATAAAAAGGGCGATTTCGATAAGACTATAGAAAAGATCCCCCTTAAGGATCATCTGGATGCAGTGGACGCTGTGATAAAGAAGCTGACTGACAAGGAAAACGGGGTCGTGGCTTCACTCAGCGAGATAGATGCAGTTGGACACAGGGTGGTCCACGGCGGAGAGAAGTTCTCAGATTCCGTAAGGATCAGTGAGGAAGTGATAAAGGCTGTGGAAGAATGCAACGACCTTGCGCCTCTTCATAATCCCGCAAATATCATCGGAATAAGAGCTTGTGAAAAGTTAATGCCGGGAGTTCCCCAGGTAGGGGTTTTTGATACGGCCTTCCATCAGACGATGGAGCCGAAGGCATATCTTTACGGTATACCATATGAGTATTATAAGAAGTACAAGATCCGCCGTTACGGCTTCCATGGGACAAGCCATGACTTTGTATCGAAGCGTACGGCAGAGATCTTAAAGAAGGACATAAAGGATCTGAAGATCATCGTATGTCATCTCGGAAACGGAGCCTCCATAAGCGCTGTAAAGAACGGTAAGTCTGTGGACACCTCCATGGGACTCACACCCCTTGAGGGTCTTATCATGGGAACACGCTCGGGAGACCTGGATCCTTCGGTGATCACCTTCCTTATGCAGAAGGAAAAGCTTTCAGCAGCGGAGGTACTCGATATTCTGAATAAGAAGTCCGGAGTTCTCGGTCTGTCAGACGGCTTTTCATCCGATTTCCGTGATCTTGCGGAAGCAGCGGAAAAAGGAAATAAGGAAGCGGATACTGCTCTTGAGGCCTACGCCTTAAGGGTTGCAAAGTATATCGGCGCATATACCGCAGAGATGAACGGAGTCGATGCCATCACATTCACTGCCGGAGCAGGCGAAAATAACGGGGCAGTCCGTGAAAGAGTATGTAAGTACCTGGGATTCCTCGGCACAAGCTTCGACGCAGAAAAGAATAAGCTCAGGGGTCAGGAGTTCTTCTTAACAAAGCCGGAGGACAAGGTACAGATACTGGTGGTTCCCACGGACGAAGAGCTCTCCATAGCGAGACAGACGGTAGAGGTATTATCTAATTGACCATCACTCTTCCTGAAAAGGCAGAAAAAATAATAAGGACAATAGAGGACGCAGGCTTCGAGGCATACGCTGTCGGAGGCTGCGTCCGTGATTTCCTGCTGGGAAAAAGGCCCCACGACTGGGACATTACCACAAGTGCGCTTCCGGAAGAGGTAAAAAGGCTTTTCAGAAGGACTGTGGATACGGGAATAGCCCACGGAACCGTAACCGTGCTTATCGGGAAGGACGCCTTCGAGGTCACCACCTACAGGATAGACGGGAAATACAGCGATAACCGTCATCCGGACAAAGTAGAATTCACGAGGAGTCTCAAGGAGGACTTAAGGCGGCGGGACTTCACGATAAATGCCTTTGCATACAGTCCTCAAAAAGGACTTATCGACCTTTTTAACGGGCAGGAAGACCTGAAAAATAAGATCATAAGAGCTGTCGGGAATCCGGAGGAACGCTTCGGGGAGGACGCCTTGCGGATATTAAGGGCTTTCCGCTTTAGTGCACAGCTGGATTTCTCCATAGAGGAGGAGACACTGAAGGCAGCAGAGACATTGAAGGACAGCCTGAAGCAGATCTCTGCGGAAAGAATACGGGACGAGCTCACAAAGCTTCTGGTGTCGGAGCATCCAGAAAAGATAGAGGAGCTTTATAATAGTGGGATCACGGCCGTCATTCTGCCGGAGTTTCATAGATGTATGGAATTTCCCCAGAATAATCCACATCATAAGTACACAGTGGGAAGACATACGATCGAAGCCCTGAAAAACATAAACAGAGAGACACTGGAGAGATACAGTGATATCCTTGGCATATCAGGCGAAAGCGGAAATGAGCAGCTACGGATCTTAAGGCTTGCCATGCTTTTTCATGATCTGGGGAAATGTGAGTGCCGGACCGTGGATGAAAAGGGAACGGATCATTTTCACGGTCATGCAGAAATAAGCGAGAAAGCAGCGGTCAGGATATTAAAGCGCCTGAAATCAGATAATCATTCGATTAATATGGTATCACGGCTGGTCAAGTATCATGACTACCGTCCCGACAGCAGTATAAAACTGGTAAGAAGGGCGATAAATAAAATGGGGGAGGATATCTTTCCCCTGCTTTTTCCTGTGAGATATGCGGATATAATGGCGCAGAGCAGCTATAAAAAAACAGAAAAGCTCGAAAAGGAAGAATGCCTCCTTTCACTGTACAGGGAGATACTGGAAAACAGGCATTGCTTATCCATAAAGGATCTGGCACTTGACGGCAGCATACTGATGAAGGAAGCCGGAATGAAGAGCGGCAGGGAGCTCGGGGATATGCTGAAATATCTTCTGGAGCTGGTTCTGGAGGAACCTTCATGGAACGAAAAGGAAATTCTTCTGGCAAAGGCCCGGGAGAGAATTTCACAAGTGAAGAAAGAGACGGAGTAAAGCTTGAACTGAGTACCGTCGGCATGGAAAAGGCCGTGCCGGAGGTGAAGCAGGACGTTCCGGTGATGGCCAGATTCTTAAGTGATGAGCTGACGGACCGGGAACGGAAAAAGATGGAGAAGGAGCGTCCAAAGAAACGTAAACCCCTTCCTCCTTTTCTTAAGGTCATTCTTTTTCTAAGCCTGCTCACGGTTTTTGCTGTTGCAGCATTTGCGGCCGTGGGATATATAAATAAGCTTAAGCAGCCGGAGGAAGCAGGATCGGCAGTTACGGAGGCAGACGAAACAGAGGAGCTGGTTTCCGATAATGAATTAAAGGCAGAGGGAACGGTAGTTATAATCGACATGGATCTGAAGGGTAAAAAGCTGCGTTTCCGGGATCCCGTATCAGCGGAGGAATATGTCCTTAGTTTCGAGACTTCCACGGTGTATGAGGACGCGTACGGAAATCCAATGGTAGTAAAGCAGCTGAAGACCGGGGATATAGTGGATATCCTGGTTTCCGTCCATTCTTCGGTCCTGTCGTCGGTTAAGCGGAATTCCTCCAATGAATACTTCTCAATATCCGGCATTACAGACTATGATATAAGTGAAAAGAGGGGGATCATTAGCTGCGAGGGCAGGAATTACCGGCTCTTAAAGGGCACGGTACTGCTCTCGGATGAGGGATTGTCTTCCTTCAGGAGTATAAAGGACGGGGATGTCCTGAGTATATCGGGCATAGGACAGGATGTGTACACGATAGAAAGGTCCGGGGGAAACGGCTATGTGCGGATCGTTGGTGCGGAGTCCTTTGAGGGAGGATGGATAGAGCTCGGAGATAATATCCGTCCCATAGAGGACGGGATGGTGCTGACCGTGCCCGAGGGAAGCTACAGCCTGTCCGTCACATACCGGCATTACGGCGGCAGTAAGGATGTTTCGGTGACCCGGGGGAGGGAGACCCTGGTGGATGTAAGTGACCTTAAGGGGGATCTCTTAAAGACCGGACAGATCACCTTCAGCTTCGAGCCGGCAGACGCGAATCCGGCAGTATATATCGACGGGAAGCTGGTGGTGAAGGAAAGCGCACTGGAGCTGGACTACGGGGTACATACACTTGATGTGAAGGCCGAGGGCTATGAAGATATACACAAATACCTGAAGGTGGGTCAGCCCATGGCAAATCTCGCCATCGTACTGGAGGAAGAGGAAAAGAATACGCCTTCCTCGAACAGCTCGGACAGGAATACGGGAAAAAAGGCAGATACAGAAAAGGAAACAGATAAGGATTCAAAGAGCGACCCGATTCCCAAGGAGGCGCTTCCGGAGGTATTCAAGAACAAAGATAAGGATAAGGATACGGATACCGGTGCTTCGTCAGGAGCTGACGAAGGTTCCGGGGAAGGATCCCAGGATAATACGGAAAAAGCAGCTGAAGAGGGGGTTGCTGAGGATGACACAGAGACCGTGACAACGGATGTTTCACAGCTCTATATCGACGGCCCTGAGGGTGCGGAGGTTTACTATGACGGTGCTTATAAGGGCATAGCACCCTGCCACTTCAAAAAGAACGGCGGCACCCATGTAATAACCCTTATGAAGAACGGATATGAGACAAAAAGCTATACCCTGAATCTTGCGAGCGGCACGGAAAACGAAGCCTACTCCTTTAATGAACTTTCGGAAGCTACTTCAGATTGACATAGGTCACATTTTCTTCCTTGGTGAGCTCCAGGGAATCAAACTGCTCCAGGAAGCGGCTGAGCTTGGAAGCGCCGTAGTTTCTCGTGTCAAAATCAGGGTAGCGGCGCTGCAGGCTGTTTCCGAGCGAAGCAATGTTCATGCCCCGTTCGTCGTCATTCATATCTATTATCTGCTTTATCGCTTTCTCGATCGTGGAGAGCTTGGTCAGATTATTTGCGGAGGTCTTTCCGGCAGCGGCGGTCTTCTTTGCAGCGGTCTGCTTTGCGGCAGCAGCCTTGTCCTGAGCCTTTGCCTTACTCTTTGTCTGGTTCTGCTCCTTATAGAGAACATCCAGCATCTTGAAGGAATCGCAGGCCTTGATAAGTGCAGCGGGGGTCTTGCTCTCACCCATGCCCACAACCGTCTTTCCTTCCTCCTTCAATGTGGCGGCAAGCCTTGTGAAATCCGAATCGCTGGACACCAGGCAGAAACCGTCCACATTATTTGTGTAGAGGATCTTCATGGCATCGATTATGAGTGCCGAATCCGAAGAATTCTTTCCGAAGGTATTATTGAACTGCTGCATGGGAATGATGGAGTTTTCAAGCAGGGTCTTTTTCCACGAGGCGCTTGACTGCTGGGTCCAGTCCCCGTAAGCCCGCTTGATGGTGATATCCCCGTAGTTGCTGGCTTCATCCATTATGAGACCGATGTATTTCTGCGACACGTTCTCACTGTCAATAAGAACGGCAAATCTTTTTGTATCCGACATATTATTCCTCTCCTGATGTTCCAAACTATACTGAAACATTATACATAAAATATTGTCGAGGTCAAAACCCGATATCCGCGATAGCGTTCCGCCGAAGGCCTTATAGTAAGCGAAATTAATTATTTCGCTTACTATATATAGTCCGAAAAACCGCTCTGGGAGGGGTTGACCGCATACAGTTGTACGGGGATTTTTTGTGAAGTATAATGAAATGATACAAGCGCCAAAAGTCTAAATGGCGTTTGAACTTGTTCAAAAAGCCATTTGACTTTGGGCGTCAAACAACACGAGCAAGTAGCAATTTACGTAGTAAATTAGCGGATTGCGAGTGTTGTAGAATTGCGAGAGTTGCTGAAAGCAACGGAGCAATTCGTTGTATCAAAACAGTGATTCAGTACTTTTGGCGTCCGAATCATGAAAAGATTAGAAAGATCCTTCGCTTCGCTCAGGATGACAGGAGTGCTTCGCGCAGGATGACAAAGTAGTGAAAAACAGCTTTACTTGAGGAGAATAAGTTGAAAGTATTCAATACAACAGCAGTATGTAATCCGTTAAAACACTATATGGTGGATATTTCCGATAAGGTAAGGGAGATACGGAAACTTGTTGATGCAGGTAAATATTTTACCATTAACAGGGCCAGGCAGTATGGAAAAACCACTACTATTTCGGCTTTGGAAAGAGAACTTGCGGACGACTATTGTATATTGAGTTTAGACTTTCAAGGGATAAGCGACGCCGGATTTAAGACAGAGGAAGCTTTTGTCAAGGCATTTTCCAGAGCTGTTGTGAAGAAAGCGAAAACAGCCGGTATGCCATCGGATCCTGTTGAAAGATTGAATGATTTCATCAACAGAAAAGAATATGAAGCGGTTCTTGATGAATTGTTTTCTGTTCTGACGGATTGGTGCGGAAATTCGGAAAAGCCCGTCGTTATGATAATTGACGAGGTCGATACCGCTACCAACAATCAGGTGTTCCTTGATTTTCTGGCACAATTAAGGTTACAGTACCTTGAACGGGAAAAGAATGATGATTATAAAACCTTCCAATCTGTGGTACTTGCCGGGGTCACCGATATAAAGCATCTGAAAAATAAGATCGGGAATGGAGACGCAGAAAAGGAAAACAGTCCTTGGAATATTGCAGCTGATTTTAATCTTGATATGAGTCTTTCGGAAGCCGGCATTGTAGAAATGCTGGATGAATATGAGGCAGATCATAATACCGGAATGAATACAAAGGAAATTGCCGGGATAATAAGAGAATATACCAGTGGCTATCCCTTCCTTGTCAGCCGTATTTGCCAGCTGATAGATGAGCAGTTGTCAAAAGTAAGATTCCGCTCATTGTCGGAAGCGTGGACAGGTGAAGGCGTAGAGGAGGCGGTAAAATCGCTCCTCACGGAGAAGAATACACTCTTTGATTCGCTGATGGGAAAGCTTCATGACAACAGATCATTTGATTCACAGCTTAAAGGGCTGTTATTAAGAGGGGAGTCCATAGAGTATCTTCCGGATAATAAAGCTCAGGAGCAGCTGATGATGTATGGCTTTATAGTCAATGATAATAATACTGTAGCAGTCGCCAATAAGATATTCGAGATGCGTCTCTATAAGTATTATGTGGGTGAAAGCAGATTTTCAGAGGAGCTGAGAGGAAATGCCCTGGATAATAAACCGGCATTTATTAAGGGCAATCAACTGGATATTCCTCTCATTATGGAGCGGTTTATCGAGACTCAGAAGCAGATCCGTGATCTTAATAATGAGGAAGCAGAAAGAAAGTTCATTGAAGAGGAAGGGAGGGAAAAATTCCTCACATATCTTTCTCCAATCATAAACGGAACAGGAACGTACAGCATAGAAGAACAGACCAGGAACCGCAGGCGTATGGATGTCGTCATTCACTATTGCGGAAAAAGGTATATCATTGAATTAAAGATATGGCATGGTGAAAGGTATAATGCAAAAGGCGAAGAGCAGATCCTGGATTATCTTGATCATTTCAGCCTTACAACCGGATATATGCTGAGTTTTTGCTTTAATAAGAGTAAAGAACCGGGGGTAAGGAAAGAAATACTCGGAGACAAGGTACTGTATGAAGGAGTTGTGTAAGGCAGTTAAAAATAATGATTCGGACGCCAAAAGTCACATTTTGATTAAACACGGATTGTTCCGTGCTACGCACTCCCACAATCCTACCCCACACTCGCATTTCGCGGGGCCCCTTCCCCACTTCATGCTCGTGTAGGGGTGCGCCCAAAGTTCTTGTCCCCACCACAAGCAAGCTTGTGTGGTGACAATTACTTTTGGCGCTTTAATCATAAATAATGATAATTTCGATTTCGGAAGCAAGATCGGCTCAATCCCGGTAATATAAGGGATTGGGTCTTTTTTTAACTTTTCGTCACGTTTCAGATTTTTTCGTCACGGTTCTATTGAAATCCCACAAAAAATTTTTTATCTTTATGAAGGAAATTCAGGAGAAGACCTTTGATCCGGAAAAGGAGCGAAAAGTAAAGACGATGGTTATGAGAAAGATAAGGGAAATACTGAGGAAATTAGCAGTTGCAGCACTGGCAGCGGTGCTTATTACGACTTCTGTCCCGGCAGGTGTGCTTGCGGAGGAAGTGACTGAAGATATAACAGCTGCCGCTGATGATAGGGCAGGATCGGAAAATGTGCCGGAAGATACTATAGCTGCCACTGATGATACGGCAGGGCCGGATAATGTGCCGGAAGATACTATAGCTGCCACTGATGATACGGCAGGGTCGGAAAATGTGCCGGAAGATATATTAGCTGCCGCTGGTGATACGGCAGGATCGGAAAATGTGCCGGAGGAAAAAACAGCTGCCGCTGATGATACGGCAGGATCGGAAGAAGTGAAGGAAGAGTCAGATGAGGATGAACCATCTGACGAAAAGACCGGGGAGATGGTATCGGAGAATAAGGTTTCAGAGAACAAAGCCCCGGCATTTGAAGAGTCGAAAACCATAGGAGACGTTACCATAACCGTATCGGCAGAAGAAGGCGTATTCCCGGAGGATGCAGAACTGTCTGTAAAGAAAGCCGACAGAGTGAAGGAAGAACAGGCGGAGGAAGCTGTAAATGATGTGCGTGATGAAAACGTGAACGTGGCAGCTTCTTACACCTATGACATAAAGGTACTTGATAAAGACGGCGGAGAAATTGAGCCCGAAGACGAATCAAAGGTTCATGTGTCCTTCACCCTTAATGAGGTTGCGGATGAAAACCTCAGCACAAATATCTACCACATAACAGAAAGCGACGATACCGGGCTTCCCCCCATTAAGGAAGCTGGCGGCGGAACGCCGGCTGATGAGGGTGACGAGGGCAATGCGACGGATGAGGTGCTAAACGCCGAACAGCTCACTGTAGAAACCGACGGAACCACCGCCACAGCCGAAACCGACGGCTTTTCTCTATACACCGTAGAATTCACCTATGAAAATAAGCAGTATGTAATGCCCGGAGACGGTGAGATCCCTCTCTCAACCATCCTTGATACAGTAGGCCTCACCGGTGAAGTCACGGATGTAAGGGTCAGCGACGAAGACCTCTTCTCAGCATCTGACGAAACCGGAGAGTGGATCGTCACCGCACATAAGGCATTTTCAAGCAATGAATGGATGAAGGTCAGGATAAACGGTGTGGATTACGAGATCACGGTGACGGATGACCAGGGAGATTATAACATTTCCGGTGGGTCGATCACGATCAACAGCTCTAACAAGGCCACCTGGAATAACCGCGTCATAACAGGGACTATAAACAAAGTCAACTGCGAGGACAATGAAACAAGTTTCTTTAACAAACACGGTGCGCTGAACAGTTCGCGTGCGGCCATCATCATTGACGGTACAGAGGTTAATTTAAAGATCAGTAATCTGAATATAACCGCCACCTGTCCGGAAAGTGGTGGTTATGCGATCATGGTATCACCCATTCTTTTGAAAAATAATGCAATACTTAATCTGACTATTGAGGGAGAGAATAATCTTACCGCCTGCTGGGGCGGCGCGGGAATCTGTGTTCCCGGTGGCTGTACGCTTAATATCAGCGGAAACGGAACTCTTAATGCCACAGGAGGAAATGACGGAGGAAACTCTATCGACGATTACAGCATGGGCGGCGCAGGTATAGGAATGTGCCAGTATCTTACGGAAAGCGAACTGGGAGGAACCCTTGGAAACATTACCATCTCCGGCGGCACCATCACCGCACAGGGAGGTTCCCAGTACTATGACACCTTCGGAGCAGCAGGTATCGGTGGATCCGAAGGAACAACGGGAGGAGTTATCAAAATAACCGGAGGCAATGTCACGGCTAAAGGCGGCTCTCTGGCAGCCGGTATAGGCGGAGGCGGATCCGGTACCGTGGATTCCATTACTATCAGTGGAGGAACTGTAAAAGCGACAGGCGGAAAGGTACAAGGTGGTAGTGATGCACATTTTGTGGGCGGAACATTTATAGAGGTAGGCGGCAGTAGTCTGGGCAGTACAGCCATCGGATGCGGATATGAAGGCAGCCAAGACCACGGGGTTGGCTTACCGGCTATAAGTATCACGGGTGGCAATGTAACTGCAGAAGGAAATATCGGATGTCCGGACGTAGGATACTATAGTAGTATGGGAAGCCTTACTGTTTCTGATCCCAATCAGGTTTCATGTACCGGAAGGATCACATGCCCGGGGTATGCCAATCCTGAATTTACCGTAACCTTATATGGCACAGGGATTTCAGAAGGCACCGGAGACTGTGAATTCCGGATCGGTGATGAAAGCACCAGTAAGCCCTGTAAATACAGCATCGCTTCAGATGGCAACGGCAAAAAGCTGACAGTAAAGACAACAAGGATAATACAAGACGCCGAATCCGTTGATACATTGGTCGCACATATAAAGATAGGGAATGTGACCTACAACACGGCTTCTACGACCCTCTCAAAGGATAAAAAGGAGCAGGCACTCTACTCCGGATATCTCTGTACCCTTTCCGGCGCAGTGTACGATACGGACATGCCTTCTGACACGACGGGCACGGTGGAGATAGAAGGAGTGACCCCTGAGGCTTCATCTGTCAGTGTATCAGGAAGTAAAGCCACCGTTTCAGCTACATTTTCACTTCCGGAAGACGGTTCATTAACAGACGAGGGCTCGTTGACTAAGATAGTCACAGTTAAGATTGGAAATAAGGTCTATCAGCTTGATGGCGTGACCTTTGAAAGGTCTGCAGCGCACAAAAAGAAAGCAGAGTTCTCCCATAATGCAAATGGGTACAGCTATATTGACGAAAATGGTGTCGAACAGTACAAAAAGGACAATGAGGTAACCGTGCTGGGCGGAAGCCAGACGGCTTTGGAAACAGGCTGGTACGCCGTTCCGGCAGGACAGACGATAGAACTGAAGGGTACATCGGTTAAGGTTACTTCCGGTAGTACTGAATATAACTCAAACTATCCCGTGAATATCAATGGTGATGTCCATATTATTCTCTGCGACGGATCTACAGCGGATGCAAAATGCGGGATCAATGTGACAGAGGGAAACAGTCTTACCATATACGGACAGTCTAAGGGAACCGGAAAGCTGACGGCAAGTGACCATCCGTACAATAAGTCTTATGGTTATACGGCTATCGGCTCCGGGCTTCGTTCTATAACGAGCGAGCCATGTTCCCCTGCAGGCAATATTAAGATCTGTGGCGGAGTGATAGAAGCCGTAGCACAGGATGCACCTGCCATTGGCGGGGGATATCACGGCATCGGTGGAACGCTGACTATCACCGGAGGAAAAATAAATGCTAAGGTCAAAAGGGATTGGAGTATTGTTACGGGCATCAATGCTATAGGTGGATATTACTATACGCCTTATAGCGAAAACGGTGGCTGCGAGGGTGATGTTATCCTCTCCTGGAACGATCCCGGTATGGAGCTGTACACCAGCGCATTCCAGACAGAGAGTAATACAAGGGTCAAATTTCAAAAAAACTTCGTATTGAAGGATTCTCCGGAAACAGTGGTTACCCGGGCCAATATGGGAGGCAAGACCATAGTTCCCGGTGTAAAGATCACATTCGATAAGGGAGAGCTCTCCGGCAGCATGGCGGATACCTACGGTAAGGCAGGAGGCAGCTTCACACTTCCCGAATGCAGCTTTACTGTCCCTGATGGAAGTAACTCTAAGTTTGCCGGATGGAAGGTAGGAAATGATGATAAGGTGCTGCCTGCAGGCACACCCGTAACATTGCCCGGTAATACGGACTCATTGACACTGACCGCAGTTTCCAAACCCCTGTATTCCTTCGAGGGCTATTCTGCAGATGGTGCAAAGATCAAAGCCACATATGCAAGTGACGACGGAGGATTTGTAAAAGGTATTACCATAAATAAGCCCGCTTGCGAAACCTACGGGGATCAAAAGAGTGCGGAAGCGACTATAAGCGGAGATACAGATTTCCTTGGCACTCCGAGCGTTTCCTATTACGATGGCGAGACTAAGCTGAATGCCGCGCCGACCGGAGCCGGAACCTATATCGCAAAGATCACTCTGGGTGAAGGAACCGGAGCAGCTACTGCGAGCGTGGAATATACCATTGCCCCGAAGAGGGTTACCATCACCGGCGTGACTGTTTCCGAAAAAGAATATGACGGCACGACAGAAGCGACTCCTGTCATGACGTCTGCATTGATTGACGGCAAGGTAGGCAATGATGATGTAGAAATTGAGGAAGGTACGGCAGAATTCTCAGACGCAAACGTCGGTGACGGCAAGACCGTGACATTTTCCGGCTTCGCGCTCAGTGGTACGGTCGCTGGCAACTATGAGCTGATTTCCCAGCCTGCGGCTGTAACCGCAGATATTACTAAGCGCTCAGTCACCATCACAGCAAAGGATCAGAGTGTGGAACTTAATGGAAGCATCGCCACGGGAACAAATATGGTAAGTGTGACATCGGGTTCTCTTGTTGACGGACATACTATCAATACAGTTACTCTTACATCGAGCAGCACTGCTGCCATCACAACAAGCGGCACCATTACTCCAGGTGCAGCAGTGATAAAGAGCGGCACTGCGGACGTTACCGCCAACTATAACATCACCTATCAAAACGGAACACTCACTGTCACAAAGATCAAAGCAGTGGTAAAAAAGGTTCCCACAGTAAAGAGCCTTACCTATTCCGGCCTGGATCAGACTCTTGTTGAAGCGGGGATCGCTGCAGGCGGAACGCTGAAATACAGCCTGACATCCGGAAGTGGTTATGCAGAGACTCTTCCCGAAAGGAAAGATGCCGGAACCTATACCGTATACTACAAGGTCTTTGGAGATGATAATCATGAGGACAGCGATGAAGGGCAGGTTTCTGTCACTATAAAGAAAAAGGCTGTCACGGTTAAAGCGGATAATAAAGAGAAAATCTATGGGGAATCTGACCCTGTCCCGGCAGAATATACGGCAACAGAAACAGGCATTATCGGAACAGACACAGTTAGCTACAGTATTTCCCGCGCAGCAGGGGAGAATGTCGGAACCTATGACATCACCCCCGCCGGAGAGAGTATCCAGGGTAATTACAGCGTAACCTTTGAAAAGGGTGTATTTACTATAAAGCCAAAGACAATAGCAAGCCCTGTTATAGGGCTTTCGGAAGAATCCTTTACCTATGATGGCAAGTCAAAAGAGCCGGCGGTTACGGTAAAGAATGGAGATGATGTAATTCCCGGGAAGGAATATAACGTAAGCTACAGAAATAATATAAACGCAGGAACAGCAACGGCAGCCGTAGCGAGCGTCAAGAACGGGAATTACAGCTTCAGCGGGAGCAGGACCTTCACCATAAATAAGAGGGACGCAGTAGTCACAGCCTGTGACCAGATCATAATATTCGGAGAAAGCTTAAAGACCGGAACGAAGCAGGCAGTGCTTGCAGACGCGGTGGCAGGCCACAGCCTGAGCCGGG
>Ga0310695_10003788_pt1 | contig 29027 bp, 35 predicted proteins | sample RumenRJG_04DNA_FD_203882 | JGI IMG/M metagenome (GOLD analysis project Ga0310695, IMG submission 203882) | Bovine rumen microbial communities from Lethbridge, Alberta, Canada - RJG_04 (v2) (version 2) | ecosystem: Host-associated > Mammals > Digestive system > Stomach > Rumen | place: Canada...
GGCTGTGTTGGTTTGAGCAGACGGTCGATCTCTGTTTTTTGACGCGCCGTTCAGCTGAGTGAAAATACAGAGCCTTCTTTCCAAAGGCGCATTTGAAGCTTGGTTGTGAGGTGAGAATGGCTGTATTCTTTTGAGCAGACGGTCGATCCGCGTTTTGACGCGCCGTTTAGCTGAGTGAAAATACAGAGCCTTCTCTCCAAAGGCGCGCTGAACGCGAGGCACTCGCCGCATGGAAATGCAAGTTTGGCGAATCCTCACGCAGTTTTTTGGAAAATGCAAAGGAAGTTGGCGTATTTGCCTAATGCGTGTGAACAATTTTTGAGAGCGATGATTCAGATTTGGAAATCTATTAAACAACATACATAAAAATTAATATAAATAATTAGTGATAATATATAGCCAAAAGGCGATATATACAAATTCAAATCAAAATAATTGTTGACATTTCCGAAAGTCTGCGTATAATAGGGAGTGTCAGGCAAACAGAACGCCCGACACCATGAATTTACCGATCCACGTTTTTCACGTTAATTTCAAAACTTCTAAATCCGAAGAAGGGGTCGCAGCTTGAGGCTGCGACCTCTTTTCGGCTGCATGGCGCCGCAAACGAGCGCGCCGCCTGTCCGAACGCCGTTTTTGTCAAAAAATTCCATGTGGGAAAAATCGCTTAAAAGTTGCGCCGAAAACCCCAAAACAACGGTAGTTTGAACAGAATTATTTTTCGTTAATTCATTGACATATTATGACAAAATGGAGTATAATATGTTTCGAAAACAATTATTTGAGAAGGGGACTGCATATATGAACAAAAGCAGAATTGCTTTGATTGCTCTCATCAGCGCCGTGGTGATTGTCGCAGGCGTGTCCGTTTTCGGCATTATTGCCTCCGAAGCTGCCAATAGCTCGACCACTCAAACGGCGGTCAGCGAGAAGTCGATGGCGGCGGCTGTGCGCAATCAAATAGAAAAGCCCCTCACCCCTGCCAAGGGAGAGGTCAAGAATCTCCAAAAAACCTCTGACGAATCTGACCGCATCGTTCTGACATGGGATCAGGTGCCCGATGCTGTCAGCTACAATGTTTATCTTTGCGACAAGGACGGCGACAATACCTACAAAAAAGTTGCCGAAGTAACAGAACCCACCGCAGAGCTTGCCGGTCTGGTCGGCTCCAATGTGTATTGGGTCAAGGTCGCCGCCTGCATCAGCGAGGGCATCCAGACCATTGAGTGTCCTGCCACGCAGCTGAAAACCGCTACCAAGGTCGCAAGCATCGGCGAGCTGGAATATGAGCATTCCGGCGAGGTGCTCGGCTTTAGCTGGAAAACAGACAACAAATACGACGGCTACGACATCTATCGCGGCAGCAAGGACAACGGCTATCAGCTCTCACTCTATGAGACCATCGACGGCGACGTGACCGAGTATAACGACGAGGAAGTCGAAAACGGCGACCTCTATACATATCAGGTTCGTCCGTTCCGTCAGACCGGCAACGAAAAGTTCTCCGGTGAGAGTGCCACCATCGATCTGGTGAGCGGACTCAGCTCTCCCTCCGGCTTGGTCGCCAAGTCCGCCAACAACCGCGTGGTCGTGTATTGGCAGGACAGAAGCGCTGCCGACGGCTATGATATTTATATGGCGAAGGGAAAGCACGGCGAGTATCAGCTCGTGGGCAACACCTCCGACACCAACTACGCCTCCGACAAGCTCGAGACCGGCGAGACCTATTATTTCCGCGTACAGCCCTTTGCCAAGTTCGACGACAAAACCGTTCTCGGCACCTGGAGCACCTGCGACGTGACCATCAACAGCACCGGCAGCTCCTCGGTTTCTTCGACCGGTACATTCATCGAGATCAGCATCGAACAGCAGCACATGTGGTTCTATGAAAACGGCAACCTCATCGTGGACACGGCGGTCGTTACCGGTAACGACGACGGCGATTGCAACACGCCCACCGGCAGCTACGCGATCCAGAGCCGTGAAGAGCAGACGACGCTGGTCGGCGAGGACTATGAGTCCTATGTAGATTACTGGCTCGGCTTCAACGGCGGTATCGGTATTCACGATGCAAGCTGGCGTGATGATTTCGGCGGTGACATCTATCAGGGCAACGGCTCTCACGGCTGCGTCAACACACCGTTTGATAAGGTGCAGATCATCTTTGAGCATGTAGAGGTCGGCACACCCGTGTATGTGTATTAAATCCAAATAAACCTGTTTTTTGACAAACCGAAAGCCTGTCGCGTGACAGGCTTTTGTTGTATCTGTTGGAGTGATAAGATGATTTATATCGGCAATCATGTTTCGGTTTCCAAGGGCTACGCCGCTATGGGCAGACATGCGCTGTCGCTCGGCGGCGACACGTTCGCGTTCTTTCCGCGCAATCCGCGCGGCGGCAGATCCAAAACGCCGTCCGACGGTGACGTGGCGGCGCTGCGCCGGTTGTTGGCGGAAAACGGCTTTGGTAAGCTTGTTGTTCACGGCGCCTACACCATGAACGTCTGCGCCGCCAAGGAGGAGGTGCGCGCCAATTCGTTTGAAATGCTGCGCGACGATCTGCTGCGCCTGCAAGCCCTGCCGGGGAATTATTATAACCTTCACCCGGGCTGTCACACCGGTCAGGGCGCACAAGCCGGTACGGCACAGATAGCTGCCGCGCTCGCAGAAGCCGTTCGCGCCGCAGAGGAAGCAAGCGGCATGCCGCTGCAAAACACGATCCTGCTCGAAACCATGGCAGGCAAGGGCAGCGAGGTCGGCGGCACCTTTGAGGAGCTGCAAGCCGTCATCACCCAAGCGGCGCAGCTGGGCGGCGACGCCTTGGCAATGCGCCTCGGCGTGTGTCTGGACACCTGCCACGTCTGGGACGGCGGCTACGATATCCGGCACGACCTCGACGTCGTTTTGCGCGCCTTTGACCGTGTTATCGGACTCGAAAAGCTCTGCGCCGTTCACCTCAACGACAGCAAAAATCCCTGCGGCTCGCACAAGGACCGCCACGAAAAGCTCGGTCAGGGCTGTATCGGCGCCGAGGCTCTCTGCGCGGTCGTGCGGCATCCGCTGCTCCAAGACCGTCCCTTCATCCTCGAAACGCCCAACGACGACGCAGGCTACCGGGAGGAGATACGGACGGTGAGAGAGTGGATGATGTGACAAATTCTGCAAAGAAACTTGTATTTTTCTGTGCGGTCTGCTATAATGCTAATATAAATAGTATGTGCAAAGGGAGAATGCTATGAAACGGCGAAACACATTGGGCGGCTTGTATTTTTTGATCCATTTTATGATTGAGATCACGTCCTTTTATGTGCTGACCTGCTGCACCGGGAGCCCGTTTGTGTGGGTGCTGATGCTGCTGTATGATTTTACGGCGTTTGTGCCGCAGGGCGTGTTCGGCTATCTGCGCGACCGCGGTATTTATGTCAATTTTGCGCTGTGGGGGTCGCTGCTCGCTGCGGCGTCGGTCTTGTGCCTGATGCTGGGCGCCAACGTGTTTTTGACCGTGACGGTGCTGTCTGTCGGCAACTGCATGGTGCACGCGCACGGTGCGGAGGTGACGCTGCGCGGCTCTGACGGTCATATGTCGCCGAGTGCGCTGTTTGTTTCGGGCGGCTCCTTTGGCGTGGTGACGGGCAAACTGCTCTCCCTGCACGGCGTTGCGGCGCCGTGGGTGCTGGGCATGACGCTGCTGGCGCCGGTGCCGATTCTGATCGCCGAGCGGTTAAAGGAGCCGGACGGCGCCGAAAACCTGCGGCAATATCACTTTGACAATCCCAAGATCGCCACGGGTCTGCTCGTTGTGCTGGCGGTATTCGTTGTGGCGGTGCGCGCGTATATGGGCTACGGCATCCCCACCGCATGGAACAAAACCGAGCTGCAAACCGTGGCGCTGTATGTCTGCATGGGCATCGGCAAGGCGATGGGCGGTGTGCTGATCGACCGCATCGGTATTCGCAAAACCGCCTTTATCAGCACGGTGGGTGCGCTGCCGCTGCTGCTGTTCGGCGACGAGCTGATGGCGGTCTCGCTCGTGGGCATCGCGTTTTTCAGCATGACCATGGCGGTGACGCTGGCGGTACTGACCTCGCGGCTGCAAACCCTGCCGGGCGTGGCGTTTGGCTTCACGACCCTGGGCTTGTTTTTGGGAACCGCGCCCATGTTCTTTTTCAGGATCCATTCGGTCGTCGCAAAATGTATTATGATCGCGGCGCTGACCGTGCTGTGCGTATTGGTTTTGGGCGTGATTTGCGCCAAACAGACAAATAGAACTCAGGTTCAGAACAGACAGGAGGAAGAAATATGACAGGATATTGGCAGCATCCGCTTTTCGGCGACGCGATTTTGCCGCCGGAATGGTATTTGGAGAACACCGATCCGCCGGCGACGGATGCCATTGAGGAGCCGGAGGAAATAACCGAGGAGCCGGAGAAGGAAACCGAGGAGCCGGAGGTCATTACCGAGCAGCCGACGGCGGAGGCGATCACGGCGACGATCGTCACACAGCCTGCGCCGACGCAGCCGGACGAGACCGTCACCGCCGCACAACAGGCGGCATCCGGCACGGTGCAGGCGTCCACGGCGCCGATCGGCGCGCAGACAAACGACGCGCTGGTCAACACGCTCTTTGTCGTTTTGCCGCTGCTTCTTGTTGCCATCGCGGTGCTGATCGGCCTGCTGATCGCCCGTAAGCGCAAGGCGGCTGCCATGACGAAAAACAGCGCTGTGAACGACCCGAACGGCGCTCCGTTTAACGGAGGGGACAAGCGATGACGGCTGTTTTGTATGCGCTGCTTGCCGACGCGGCGCTGCCACCCGATTATTTTTTCGGATCCGGAGATACGGATTATTTGGCAATGATGCTTTTGTATTTCTTTGTGGTAGCGCCTGCCATCGTCGCCCTGGGCGTGGTGCTGACGGTGGTGTATAACAAGCGCCGGCGCATTGCGGAGCATGAGGAGTAATGAACGGCATTCTGTGGGCGCTGCTGCTGAATCTGCTGCTGACCCTGGCAGTGGAGCTGGGCGTGGCGGCAATCGCCGGTGTGCGCGGAAGCGACCTGGCGATACTCGCGCTGATCAACTGTGTGACGAACCCGGTCGTCAACTACTGCTTTGACTGGATCTGGATCTGGCAGAACGGACAGGGCGCCGTGCCGTATATCTGTCTGGCGGCGCTGGAGGTCGGCGTGGTCGCCGTCGAAGCGCTGCTGTTCAAAAAGCTCCTGCGCTACCGCAAAATCAAGCCGCTGCTGCTGTCGCTGCTGCTCAACGGCGCATCGTTTGCGGCGGGAGAGCTGATCGGATTGGTTGTTTCCTTTCTATAGACGCAACAAAAGGAGGAATCTTGCGGCGCATTAATAATCGAATAATTACTTGACATAATAGATATGCTTGTGTATAATATGAAGTAAGAGATCAATGATCTTAAAGCGGTTTGCTCAACCTACCAAAATGAGAGAATTTAAAGCGGTTTGCTCAACCTGCCAAAATGAGAGAATTTAAAGCGGTTTGCTCAACCTGCCAAAATGAGAGAATTTAAAGCGGTTTGCTCAACCTATCAAAATGAGTGAATTAAAAGAGAAAGAGAGAGGGCAAGACCTTCTCTCTTTGCTTTTTGGGAGATAAAATGATGAGATGGTATATACTTGATAAGGATTACGTTAATTATTTAAGGCGATTTGATGATAAGGTTCAGAATGTCCACTATGGTGATACTTCATTGAAACCGTTTATCGGAATACTGATAACGATAAATGATATGCATTATTGTGTTCCGGTTTCGTCGCCCAAAAGAAAGCATATGACTATGAGTGATTCTTTAGATTTTATCAAATTAATGAATTTAGATAAAACACATTTGTTTGGCGTTATCAATCTGAATAATATGATACCTGTAAAAGCAGAATACATGACGCCTTTAGATTATAAAACAATAGGCTGTCAAGCGGACTTTTTTAGCGAAGTGCAAAAAGAAAGATACATAAGATTGTTAAAAAACGAATTGCGTTCCATTAATGAAAAAGCGGACAAGATTATGGCTAACGCAAGTCGGCTAAGAGACAATTACATTCAATATCCTAAAGGGAAATACGCTTTGCGTTCCTGTGATTTTGCTTTGCTTGAACAGAAATGCGCAGAATATAAATAATACTCAAGCATAAGGTTCTGGAGCTATAAAAAATGGGCTGTCGTCAAATCTTTTGATTTGCGGCAGCCCTTTCCTCTAAGCAAATTACGCATTAAGAATTATGAATTAAGAATCAACATTTATATGGTACAGCACCAGTCCGCCGCGGCGGCGAAAGCCGGTGTGCCACAGGTCTGCCATGCGCAGCCACTCGTAATGGCTGTAGGTCACGGTCTTGACAAAAAAGTCGGTTTCGGTTTTTTCGTAGCCGTTTATCAAAAACCAGTGCCACACATAATCCTCCATCCGCTTGTCTTGATGGTTGAGGATGAGCGTCGGCACGGGACAGCCGTGGTCGATCTGCCGTGTGACGGCGGCGCACGCCGTTTCGAGCGGCTCCTCGCCGGAAAGTGCCGTCATGGAGAGTCTTGCTTCGCCGCGGTCGCGGATAAATCGCGCATAGCCGTCGATGTAGATGTCCGTCCGGTCGATGCCGGTCATGCGCGGCGAGAGGTAGGGCTTCATCTCATAGGCAAAGCGCACGTAGTCGTCCCTGGTCAGCGCGGCGGCGTTTGGGGGCGCAAGGGCGGTCAGACCGCAGTGCAGGGCAAAGTAGATGCTGCTGTCACAGGCGGTCTCGGCGCCGCAGCCGCCGATTTTCATCATAAAGGTGGGAAACCAGTCCTGATTGCCCCCGTAGGAGCTGCCGATGCAAAAATGCTTTAGCTCGCGCTTCATCTTAATCTCCGTATTCCGATTGGATGTATTCGGTTTCCGGCGCAAGAGTGGTTTCCTCCGGGATGCTCTCCGGCGCTTCGGTCGGCGTTTCGGTCGGCGTTTCGGTCGGTTCGGGCGCTTCGGTCGGCGCCTCGGTCGTCTCCGGCGGCACGGTGGTCGGCACCGTGGTTTCGGGTACGGTCGTGACAGGGGTTGTCGTCGGCGGCACGGTGGTCGGCTCCGTCGCCGGTTCGGCGGCGTTTGTCGTCAGCGCGACCGTGCTCGACGGTATGGTGACGGGCTGCGTTTTTTTGTCGGACGGGCAGCCCTTGAACAAAAAGACAAAGAGTATCAGTCCTGCCACCACCGCGACAGCGGCGACAAGCGCGACGATCGCCGCCGTTTTGCCGTTGGATCTCGGCGGTGCAGGCTGCGGCTTTCGCTGAACAGGCGGCAGGTTGCCGCGCAGCGCGCCCTCGGTCAGCCGCTTGAGCTCCTCGGCGGTGCGGATGCGTCCCTCGACCGAGAGCGACATGCCGCGCATCAGGATGGTCTCGAGCGCCGGACTGATGTTGACCCCGAGCGCCGACGGCGGCGCCAGCGCTTCTCCGCGTGAGCGGTCGAGCGAATCGGGCGGCGTCTTGCCGGTGATGCAGGTGTAGATGGTGGCGCACAGCGAATACACATCTGTCCACGGCCCCTGGTTGCCCTTGCGGCTGTACTGCTCATACGGCGCGTAGCCGGGCTTGAGCACGACCGACATGGTTTTGAGCTCATAATCCGAGAACTGCCGCGCCGCGCCGAAGTCGGTGAGCTTGAGCGTGCCGTCGTGCAGATACATGATATTGTCGGGCGAAATGTCGCGGTGAATGATGCCTGCGCCGTGGATCTTGCCGAGTGCGCGCATGATCGGCAGCATCAGGCGGAAGATCGCATCGGGACGGAACACGCCGTACTGCTTGATGTAGCGGCGCAGGTCGATCCCCTCCAGATATTCCATCACGATATAGGCGGTGTTGTTGGCGGTAAAATAGTCGCGCACATCCACAATGCCGTTGTCGTCGGTGAATTTGGCAATGCTCTTTGCCTCCTTCAAAAACCGCTCCTGTCCGTTGACAAAATAGTCGTAGCCGTCGCCGTAGGTGATGGTGATGTCGTTGGAGTAGTTGCTCAGGCGGTTGGCGCAGGAGGAGGGATAGTATTCCTTGATGGCAACGGGCACGTCGAGCGATCGGTCAAAGCCGATATAGGTGATGCCGAAGCCGCCCTCGCCGATGACGTTGCCGACCAGATAGCGGTTGTTGAGGATCGTGCCGGAAGCGAGCTGGTGCGGTGCGTTTGGCTCCTGTGCCGGCTTGCCGCAGCGCGGACAAAAGCCGGTGCCGCCGGCAGGCAGCTCGTGCATACAATGAAAACAATGCATAAGGTTCTCCTATATGATCAAAATGTAAGAATTCTTGGAAGCGTCCAGCTTGGCGAGATAGGCGAGCACCTTTTGCTCCGAAACCGTGACGCAGCCCAGTGTGGGGCTGTCGTGGCTGACATGGAAGAAGATAGCGGAGCCTGCGGCATAGCCGGTGGGCGGCATGTTGTACTCAATGACAAAGCCGTAGTGGTAGGAGGAGATCTCGCTCATATGCTCGGCGTGGTCGCCGCCGAGTGCGTCGTCGCCGACGACAAGCTGATTGTAGTTGGGAGAATCGGGGTCGTCAACCCAGTAGGTGTCGGGCGTGATCGGAAATACGTCCAGTCCGGTTTGGGGCGCGTCGTCCTGATAAAAGGCGCTGCCGATATGATAGAGTCCCTGCGGTGTGGCGCCGCCGCCCTCGTGCATGGAGGAGGTGGTGCCGTTGGCGCCCACATAGCCGTGGCTGAGCAGGGCTTCGTCGGTCTGCCAGCCCGTTTCGGTGCGCTCATAAAAGCTCACCTCGGCGGAGCTGCCCTCGGAATCGACCACGACCAGCTGACCGACGCCCAGCTCCTGCAGCTCGGACGCCGTTCTGCCGCTCTCGTCGAGCAGTGCTTGCAGCGCGTCGGGAATGACAGCCGGCACCGGCGCCGGAGCTGTCGCGGTGGGCTGTTCGCCGGACGCCGAGGGCGCTGAGGGCGCTGAGGGTAGGGCGGTTTTGTCGGATGCAGGCGCGGTCGCTTCGTCCGGTGATGCCGCTGCGGCGGCGGTGGGCGCCGTCGGCGCGGGTGTCTCGGTGCCATTACGCATCATAAAAAACGTAACGATACCGCCGATGAGCGCAAGTACGGCGGCGCAGGCGAGAAGAACGCCCAAAAACTGAACCGGTGTTAATCGTTTGAACATGCTTGACCTCCGTGAAAACGGTTAGAGAATAGTGGCGCCGCCGAAAACGGTGTCTCCCTGATAGAGCACGACCGCCTGTCCCTTGGAGATGGCGCGCTGGGGCTCGTCGAACACGACGCGAATGGTGTCGCTGTCTACCGCGTAGACCGTGGCAGGCTGCTCCTTTTGGTTGTAGCGCACGCGCGCCGATACGCGGACGGGCTCGTTGATAGCGGAAACGGCTATCAGATTCAGGTCGCCTGCGAGCAGCTCGCGGCTGAACAGCGCGGCGTTGTCGCAGAGCACAACCCTGTTTGCGCCGAGATTTTTTTCTTTGACATACATCGGGTGCGGCAGAGCCAAGCCCAAGCCCTTGCGCTGACCGACGGTGTAGCGGATGATGCCCCTGTGCTGTCCGAGCACATTGCCGCTCTCGTCGGTAAAGTCGCCCGGCGGATAGTTTTTTTGTGTGTAGGCTTCGATGAACCGCGCGTAGTCGCCGTCCGGCACAAAGCAGATGTCCTGGCTGTCGTGCTTGTGCGCGTTGACAAAGCCCTGTTCTTCGGCGATGGCGCGCGTCTGCTCCTTTGTCATTTTGCCGAGCGGAAAAACGGTTTTGGCGAGCTGCGCCTGCGTGAGCGGATAGAGCACATAGCTCTGGTCCTTGCCTGTATCGACGGATTTTTTGAGCAGATACCTGCCGCTTGCCGCGTCATAGGCGACGGTGGCGTAATGCCCCGTCACCACACAGTCAAAGCCGAGCTCCTCCGCGTGGCGCATAAGCTTTTCGAATTTGATATAGCGATTGCAGTCGATGCAGGGATTGGGCGTGCTGCCGTTTTCGTAGGCGCTGACAAAGCGCTTGATGACCGCGTTTTCAAAGCTTTCGGTAAAATTGTAGACGAAAAACGGAATGCCGAGACGGCGGCACACGCTGCGCGCGTCCTCGGTGCTGTCGAGCGAGCAGCAGGTTTTTTCGTCGGGATTCTCCTGCGGATTGTCAAACAGGCGGAGCGTTACGCCGGTGCAGTCGTAGCCGCGCTGCAGCATCAGGTATGCCGCCACCGAGCTGTCCACGCCGCCGCTCATGGCGATGAGTGCTTTTTTTGCCATCTTATTCACCCAGACGAATCATCTCGTCAATGCAGCGTCCGGCGTCGCGGATGACGTCGCTGTCGAGGACGATTTCCTCGCCGCCGCTGCCGGTCAGGCAGTTGTAGACGTCCGCCAGCGTGGTCGCCTTCATGTTGGGGCAAATCAGCTTGAGGCTGAGGATGCGGAACTGCTTGTCGGGGCACATATACTGCAAGTGCTCGGCAATGCTGATTTCGGTGCCGATGATAAATTCCTTTTTGTCGCTCTTGACGGCGTAGTCCATAATGCCCGAGGTGGAGCCGATATAGTCAGCCTGCGCACAGACGGCAGGCACACATTCGGGATGCACCAGCAGCTCCGCGTCGGGATAGAGCGCCTTTGCCTTGGCGACGTCGTCGGCGGTGACGCAGGCGTGAATCGGGCAGCCGCCGTTGAGCAGCTTGATGTTTTTGTCGGGACACTGCGCCGCCACATGTGCGCCGAGGTTGCAGTCGGGAATAAAGAGAATGTCTTTGTTGGGAATCCTGTTGACGATTTTGACCGCCGAGGAGCTGGTGACGCAGACGTCGCAGATGGTTTTGAGCGAGGCGGTTGTGTTGATATAGGCGACGACGGTGTGGTTGGGATAGTGCTTTTTGACCTGTTCAATCAGCGCCTTGTCCATCTGGTCTGCCATGGCGCAGCCTGCAATGGGCGAGGCGAGGACGACGGTCTTTTCGGGAGAGAGAATCTTGCAGGTCTCCGCCATAAAGCGCACGCCGCACATGAGAATGTTTTGGTTGTCAGCCTTGGAGGCGTCCACGCTCAGCTTGTAGCTGTCGCCGGTAAAGTCGGCGATTTCGCAGATTTCACGCGCCTGATAGCTGTGAGCGAGAATGCAGACGTCCTTTTCCTTTTTGAGCCGGAGGATTTCCTGTTGAAGCTGCGCAATATTCATAGTGTTTCGTTCCTTTCGTTATACGGAAGCATGGGCTCCTTTGTTTTTTACATTTTGCTATACATTTCTATTATACAATTCCGGCGGAGCTTATGCAAGAGATAGAGCCGGATTCTGCGAAAATTTTTATTCCGGCAAAAAATAATAGATGATTTTCGGAACAGATTCAAAAAAACACTTTACAATTGATTATTTATGTGTTATAATCAAATTACAAAAATCAATCTTTAACACAGCACTGCGTTAAACAATGTAATCAGGAGGAAAAAATGAAAAAGCTTATTACAACGATGATTGCAGTAATGGTTATGGCGTTCTCTGTAGTACCGGCTTTCGCAGTGAGTAGCCCTGTCGCAACCAGCCCCGCAGGCGGCGGCGGCAAATCTTCCGATTCTCCGAAGACCGGCTCCAGCGACATCCTTGCCTACACTCTGTTGGCTGCTTCTGCTGCCGGCTGCGGTGTTGCTTCCATTGCTCTCGTTAAGTCTGCAAAGAAAAAATAATCAACTTTGACAGAGAGCCTCTGCTTTTTTGGGCAGAGGCTTTTTTCTGTATTTTCGGAACAAAATTTTCCGAATAATGCCTGCAGAGAGAAAGCGGCGGCAGGCGCTTGACTTTGCAGGTCAATAGTGATAAAATGTTTGATATGTTTTGATATGTGTGGTGAAGCTATATGAACGATAACGATTACGAAAACGGCTATGAAAACGATTATGATCATGATTATGTAACCGGTTACGATGATGAGGAAGAGGACCGCGGCGGAAACAAAAAACGAGGCGTCCTCATCACGCTTATCGTGGTGTTCGGTGTGATTTTGCTGTGTACCGGCGGCTACTTGCTGATCAAGCAGCTGGGTATTTTCAGCGCCGGTCAGACGAACCGTCAGGTGCAGGAATCCTACGCGCCGGATTTGCAGCCGAGCTATCATCTGACGATTCCGCCCACGGTGAATACGGAGCCGCCCAGTCAGGCAGCCGTCTATGCTACGGAGTCGCCGACCGCGCCGAAGCCGAAGGAGAGGGAGAGAGAGAAAGAGGATAATCCGGTGGACTTTGAAGGTCTTATGCAGTTCAATCCCGAGGTGTATTCGTGGATCTATATACCCGACACCTCGATCTCGCTGCCTGTTTGCCAGAGCAAGGAGGACGATAACTTCTACCTCAGCCACGATGTCTACAAGGACTACAGCTTCCCGGGTGCGATCTATTCCCAGTCCATGAACAAAACCGACTATTCCGACCGCGTGACGGTGCTCTACGGTCATAACATGGCGAACGGCTCAATGTTCGGCAATCTGCATATGTTCAGCGACGAGGACTTCTTTAATTCCCATCCCTACTTCTACGTTTATACCAAGGACAGAAAGCTGACCTATGAGGTGATCTCGGCGCATCCCTACGACAGCCGGCACATTATGTATTCCTACGATTTCAGCAAGGACGATGTGTTCAAGAGCTGGCTGGACAACGCGCAGAATCCGCATGCCTCTTTCTACAACACCAGACCGGTCAGCCTGAATTTGAACAGCAAAATACTGGTGCTGAGCACCTGTGCGAACAGCGGCGACGGACGCTATCTTGTGCAAGGAGTGTTGATAAACGATGAAAAAACAGCCTGATGAACAGCTTCCGCAGAACACGGAGGAAACCCTTGACGGAGCAGCTGCCGCCGCAGGCGAAGGCGTGGAGGAGGTTTATCTCACGGACGAGAGTACGTTCGCGGAACGCGGCAAGCCCGACGCCGCGGAAGACGGCGCCGATTTCAATTTTGTGAATGTGGACAGCCGTGCGGATGCGTCTCCACAGGAGCAGCCCTCACAGCAGACGTCCGCTGATGTGGACGACGACACGCCCGTCGTTTTTTCCGAGCGCTCTGCACACTCGCACTCGCACTCGCACTCGCGTTCTCACTCGCATTCGCATTCGCATTCCCACTCGCATTCGCACTCCCATTCACATTCCGGTTCGTCTCATCATTCCTCCGGCTCCTCGGACGGTCAGACGCAGCATCGCCGCCGCCGCAGACGCCGCAGAAAGAAGATGAAAACCTGGAAAAAGGTTCTTTTGATCGTCGTCAGCTCCATTTTGGCACTGACGCTGATATGCGGCAGTGTGTTCCTCTATTTGAGGATCAAGGGGCGCGAGGAGCTGTTTGATTCCAGCATGAATGTGATCGTTCCCGACACGATGCAGGCGGAGGTGCAGGACGACGGTGATTACATCGTCTACAACGGACGCACCTACAAATATAACAAGGACATCACCAGCATCATGTTTATCGGCATTGATAAAGACTTTGACGAGGAAAACGAGCAGGGCACCGGCGGACAGGCGGACGTGCTTGTGCTGATGGCGGTGGACACAAAGAACCGCAAGATGAGCATGCTGGCGATCCCGCGTGATACCTATTCGGAGGTCGCGCTCTACAGCCCGAGCGGTCACTACAGCGGCATGAAGGACATGCAGGTCTGTATGGCATACGCGTACGGCGACGGCAAGGAGTCCAGCTGCGAAAATACGATCTCTTCTGTCAGACGTCTTTTCTACAATATCCCCATCAAAACCTACTACGCGCTTGACCTCAGCGGTATCGCAGCGGTCAACGACAGCGTCGGAGGCGTCGATGTGGTGTCTCCCGAAACGATCCAGATGTTCACCGAGGGCGAGAGCTATCACCTTGAAGGTAAAAACGCCGAGCATTTTGTTCGTTTGAGAGACAGGACCCGCGTCGATTCGAGTCTGCTGCGTCTGGAGCGCCAGAAGATTTATGCCAAGGGCTTTATCTCCACCATGATGGGCTCGATCAAAAAGGACATCACCTCTTCGGTGCGTGTCTTTAACGAGTCCGCTCCCTACTCCGTCACCAACCTCGACGCATCCAAGGTGTTATTCCTGGCGACCGAGCTGGTGACCGGCGGCTCGCTTGATACGGAAATGAAAACCATTCCCGGCAAGATGCGTCTTGACGAGGGATTGGCGCGTTATGATATTGACGAAGATGCTTTCTTCCGGCAGTTCTTGAGCGTATTCTACGAGCCGATGCAATAACAAAATTTTAAACCGCTATGGATCGAGCGTTGATCCATAGCGGTTTTTTTTACTGAAAGTGATTATTCGGAGACTGCCATCAGGGTGCCGATAAAGAGCGGCGTGTTGGTTTTTAGGTTCACCAGCATGTAGACAAAGGGACGGTCAAGGTAGATTTGCCGGGGTCTGGCAGATGGCGCCGCACTGCCCGACGCAGATGCGAGGGTTGCCGCGCCTGCCCTGGTGCCCTGCTCGGCGACGGAGATGAAGGTTTTGTGGAGCACCTTGTTGAGATACAGATTGTCGCCGCTGTCCGACTTGCCGAGACGCGTGAGGTCGGCGGCGTCCATGTCAAAGGCGCTTTGGATCCCCATCTTTTGCAGGCTTTCGTTGAGCGGCACATCGTAGCTGCCCTCAAATTTCGGGATCATTGCTTCGACCGGTGTATCGTTTGCCTTTTGCAGAATAGCGGTCAGCTTTTCGCCGGTCAGGGTGTTCAGATAGTCCCTGACGCGTATGCCCTTGTCGGGCAGGAGCGCCGCAAAGGCAAATCTGCCGCCGATGTACGGCTTCAAAAAGCCCTCGGCGTTGTCGTCCTGCAAATAGCAGCGTTTAGCACGCTCCGTGCCGGTCATCATTTTGACGGTTTGTGCGGTGCCGTCCTCGCAGGTAAAGGTGCCGCTGCGCACGTCAATGTTTTCATACGGCTTTTCCCATTTTGCGTCAAAGGCGACGGCGTTTACCAGATAGGCGACGTCATTCGGCTCCACGTTGTCAAGTATGCTGTCGACCATGCCGTCGGTGTTCTCTTTGACCCAGCCGTTGATCTGACCGGGCAGCTTGCTGTCAAACGGAACGGTGTTGACCTGCGCGTTGTAATACTGTTCGGCGGTGTCCAAAAACGCCTGTTCCGCCGTAAAGCCGCGGTTGCTGCTCAGCCAGAGAGAGTTGGCGTTGTGAATAACCGGCGCCTCGGTTCGTATGCCGAGCTCGTTTTCAAAAGATTGCAGCAGCTCGTCGTCTGTATCGCTGTACTGCAAATATGCCATAAAAAGATTCAGCTCCTCGGCTTGCATACCGAACGCGGTTTCAAATTCCTGCAGCGTCTCGCCGTTGGCGCCGTTTGCGGTCATGCCGAGTGCGCTCAGCACCGACAGCGGCGACACAAGCAGACTGCTGTTGTCCTCCTTTAGGTTTTTGCGGAGCAGCTCCAGCGAAAACGCGTTGTAGGGGATGACTGCGTCCTGCGGAAAGGTGGTGACGCGTTTCAATTTGGATTCGGTTGCAGGCGGTACCGTGGTCGGCTGTACTGTGATCGGCATAGCGGCAGTCGGCTGTTCGGTAGACGCCGCGGTCGTTTCCGGTGCGGTTGCGGTTTGAGACGGCTGCTTGTTTCCGGCGCAGCCTGCCGCTGCGGCAAACATACATGTCGCCAGCACGGTGGCTATTCGTTTTTTGTGCATAACATCCTCCTGCTTTGGATCAGCGGATAAAGTTCGTAAAGAGGTGCTCTTCCTTGGCAGGCAGACCGTACTGTTCTTTGCCGAGCGCGATGGACTTGACCAAAAACGCCATGTTGCGCGCAAGGGTGCGCATGGTTTGCAGTCCCTCCGCGTCGAGCTTCGCCTCGCCCGGTGCGCCGCCGTGTACGCTGTTCCAGTATTGGCTCGAAACCACCGGCATGCCGCTGATGGTGAAGTATTTGTTCAGCTCGTCAAAGGTGGCGGAGCAGCCGCCGCGGCGTGCGACCGCGATACAGGCGCCGACCTTCATGGTCTTGTCAAAATGTGTGCTGTAGAACAGTCTATCCAGACAGGCGATCAGCGTGGCGTTGGCAGAGGCATAGTAGACCGGTGAGGCGACCAACAGGCCGTCGGCGGCTTCGAATTTTTCAGCGAGTTCATTCACCGCGTCGTCAAACACGCAGCGGCCAAGCGACGCACAGCGGTTGCAGGCGACGCAGCCGCGCACCGGCTTGCTGCCGATGGTCACGGTCTCGGTTTCGATGCCTTCCTTTTGCAGCACGCTTGCCGCTTCTTCGACGGCGAGGGCAGTGTTGCCGCCGCGGCGCGGACTGCCGTTGATGATCAATACTTTCATAAGCTTTGCTCCTTTTGATGATAGTGTATGCGAAACATAAGGGATGGTGAAGGCGTCTACAAAAGCGGCTGGTCAAATTCATAGAGCGCTTCGTTGACCTGCATAATATCGTAGATACCGTGCAGGATAAAAAATTCCACGATAATATCCGCTTTGCTGCTGCGCGAGAGTGCAAAGCCTGCCTTGAGAAGCAGATCCTTTGCCTCCGCAAGGCTCAGCTCCAGCGCCAGCGCGAACGAGATCGCGGTCTGCTTGCTGGGGCGGTAGTTTTGCTGACTGCGGATCTTGGAAAAAAGCTTGCGGTCGATCTGCGCTTTTTTGTAGCACTGGGCGTCGGTCATGTTCTTTTCGTCAATTTTGCGCAGGAGCATTTGAGAAAAGCTCTCGTCCACCTGCTCCAAGGCGTCCTGCAGCAAAAAGGTTTCCTGCCTGCCGAAAAACGGCTTGGCTCTTTTGGGCATTGCCGGTGCGGCGGACGCCTGCATGGGAGGAGCGGCATAGTTTTCCTCCGGCTCCCGAACAGGAGCGAAAAAGGCGGCTTGCATCGGCTCCTGCACGGGGAGCACGGCGCTGTCCTCCAAAGGCTCTGCCGAAAGCGCGGCGTCCTCCGGCTCGCTCGGCGGCACGGCGATACTCTCTGACATGTGTTCTTTCCGTGCGGACTTTTTGCCGAAAAAGGATTGCTTTTGCTGCATTGCCGCAGAAGCAGGCTCCTTCGGTGCGGTCGGCGGCATTTCCGCTTGGGTTGTTTTTGGTGCGGAGGACGCGCCGACGGCGGGCGTTTCCGGCTCATAGGAGCGGAGAATATATTGATGAAGTTCTGTCAGCGTTTCGGCGCTGATATTTTTTTTCTTTTTATACTGAAAAAACAAGACGCTCACCTCGATTATATTAATAGTATAGCATGCGGACAAAGGATGTGCAACGGAAAAAATGCTGTCTTTGCATAATGAAATATTGCTACTTTATAGTGCGTTTCCGCTTTTTTGAAATTTTTTTAAAAAATTTTTTAAAAAATTGCATAGTTGCATGCAATTTTCCGCGTTTTTTCGGGTATAGTGGGAGGCTTTTTCAGAGACTCCCGGGAGGTGACGCAAATCAAAAGAAAACTAAAGCCGCGTGAACGCTTGTTTTGCGGCTACTTTGCCGGACTGGGTGACGCCGAACGCGCCGCGCGCAAGGCAGGCTACACAGGCGACTGCAAGCTAAAGGGCGACCGCCTGCTCTGTGAAGAAGCCATTTTGGAGGAGATCGACCGGCAGATCGCGATCCGCCGCAAAACGCTCTCGCGCATGGCGACCATCGGCTACCAAAGGCTGGCGTTCGGCAGCATTGCCGACGCGCTGCGGCTGCTCTTTGCGGAGAGCCCGACCGAACAGGAGCTGCGCGACATGGATCTGTTCTCGGTGTCGGACATTCGCCGCAACAAGGACGGTATGCTCGAAATCAAATTTTTTGACCGTTTGCGTGCGCTCGAAAAGCTCGGCGCGGACGCAAGGGAGGACAACGCCGGTGTTGCCGGACTGATGGAAGCGATCGGCAGAGGCGCCATGGCAGCAGGAGGCGAGGAGGATGATTAAGCGATTCTCGCCCAAGCAGCTGCGTGCGCTGAGCTGGTGGCACCGGCAGTCGCCCGACTGCACCTGCGACGCGATCATCTGCGACGGCGCGGTGCGCAGCGGCAAGACCTTTTGCCTGTCGCTGTCGTTCGTGCTGTGGAGCTTCTATGCGTTCTGCGGCGGCGACTTCGGCATGTGCGGCAAAACCATCCGTTCGCTGCGGCGCAATATGGTGACGCCGCTGCTGCCCCTGCTCCAAAGTCTCGGCTTTGTGTGTGAAGAAAAGCTGAGCCAAAACTGTCTGCTGGTGCGCTACGGCGGAGCCGAGAACCGCTTTTATCTGTTCGGCGGCAAGGACGAAGCCGCCGCGTCGCTGATCCAGGGCGTCACGCTGTCGGGCGTGCTCTTTGACGAGGTGGCGCTCATGCCGCGTTCCTTTGTGGAGCAGGCGATGGCGCGCTGCTCGGTGGCAGGCTCTCGGTTCTGGTTCAACTGCAATCCGGAGCATCCGGAGCACTGGTTCTACCGCGAGTGGATCATGCAGGCAAAGCAAAAAAACGCGCTGTATCTGCATTTTGTCATGGACGACAACCCGTCGCTGAGCGACAAGGTCAAGCGCCGCTACGAAAACCTTTATTCGGGCGTTTTCTACGAGCGCTTTGTGCGCGGCAGGTGGGTGGCGGTCTACGGCGCCGTCTATCCCTTTATGGCGCGCGAGGAGATGTATGCACAGCCGCCCGACGGACTCAGCGAGTACGCGGTTTCCTGCGACTACGGCACCGTCAACCCCACCTCCATGGGCTTGTGGGGCAAGAAGGACGGCGTGTGGTACCGCATAGATGAATACTATTTTGACTCCCGCAAGGAGGGCGTGCAGCGCACCGACGAGGAGCACTACGCCGCTCTCAAGGCGCTGACAGGTGCGCGCAGGATACGGCAGGTCGCGGTGGACCCGTCGGCGGCAAGCTTTATCGAGGTGATCCGCCGCCACGGAGAATATCGCGTGGTGCCGGCGCAGAACAACGTGGTGGACGGCATTCGCCGCACCTCGGGCGCACTCAAGGAGGGACGCATCCGGATATGCAAAAACTGCGCGGCGGCGCGGCGTGAATTTCAGCTCTACCGTTGGGACTCCTCCCGTCACGCGGACGCGCCCGTCAAGGAAAACGACCACGCAATGGACGATATTCGGTATTTTGTGACAACGCTGATGGACGGCGGCAGTCCCTGCGTCTTTGCGGCGCAGCGTTAGCCGTCCGTTAAAAGGGAGGTCTTGAAGTTAGGAGAGATAAACATGTTTGGCAGAAAAAAAGAAGCGGACAAGCCGACCGTGCTGCCCATCGCACAGACCGTGCCAAAGTATATCGGCAGCGCCGCGCTTGCCCTGCAGGCGCAGACGCACGCCGAGCGCTCGCTCTATGCGGCGTTGCGCCGTTCGGTGCCGGTCATCGACGCGGCGCTCGGAAAGATCGTGCGGCTGCTCGGAACGTTTCGCATCGTCACCGACGACCCGTCGGCGCAGGCGGAAGCGGATCGTTTTGCGAGAGAGGTCAGGGTGAACGGCTCCGCACAGGGCTTGGCGGCGTTTGTGTGGGACTACATGGACTGCCTGCTGACCTACGGCGAAGCGGTGGGCGAGATGCTGCTCAACGCCGGTCAAAACGGCGTGTACGCGCTCTACAACGCCGATCCGGACGATGTGCGCATCATCGCCGGCAGTTCGCCGATGGAGCTGCTCGTGTGCCGCAGCGACAGCGCCGAAAAGCCGCTGGAGAACCAGTCGCTCCTCATCGCGTCGCTGCTGGGGCAAAAGCACGGCACGGTGCGCGGCACCTCGCTGCTGGAGGGCTTGCCCTTTGTCAGCGAAATATTACTGCGTATCTTGCAGTCGATCAAAAACAACTGGGAGCGCGCCGGCGATCTGCGCTTTGCCGTGACCTACGATCCCAAGGACGGCAATTTCAGCGAGGAGAGCGCGCGGCTAATCGCCGACGAATGGAAAAAGGCGATGCGCGGCGACAGCGTGTGCGACTTTGTGTCGGTGGGCGATGTGCGCGTGCGCGTCATCGGCGCCGAAAACCAGATGCCCGACTGTCAGGTGCCGGTGCGCGTGCTGCTTGAGCAGATTGTCGCCAAGCTCGGCATACCGCCGTTTTTGCTGGGCTTTTCGTGGTCGAGCACCGAGCACATGAGCGTGCAGCAGGCGGACATTCTCACCAGTGAGCTGGAATATTACCGCATGACGGCGGAGCCGGCGGTGCGCAAGATCGTGCGCACCCACCTGCGTCTGGCAGGCTACAGCACAGGCTTTTCGCTTGTGTGGAACGATATCAATTTACAGGATGCTGTCGAGCTGTCACAGGCGCGGCTAAACAACGCACGCGCGGCGCAGCTCGAAAAGCAATATGGTTTGGAGGTTTGTGATGCATAGCAACGCCATACAAAAGGCGGCGGAGGTCACCGCCGCACCGGCGGAAGCGGTGAGCGCGGAGGAGCTGCGGCTGATCAACACCTACACGCGCCGCAATTTGAGCGCGGACGAGGTTTATGTGTTCTCGGTCACGCTCTGCGACAACGACGTAGACCGCGACAACGAGCGCTTTACCGTGGAGTCGCTGTTTGCGCTCGAAAAGCTCTTTGTCGGCAAGACGGGCATATTTGACCATCAGCCGAGCGCAAAGAACCAGACGGCGCGGATCTTTGCCTGCGCCGTGGAGCATGCGGAGGGCAAAAAGACCGCCACCGGCGACGACTATTTTTGCCTGCGCGCCAGGGCATACATGCCAAGGACTGAGCAGAACCGCAGTCTGATCGAGGCGATCGACAGCGGCATCGTCAAGGAGGTCAGCGTGGGCTGTGCGGTGGACAAGACCCTGTGCAGCGTCTGCGGCGAGCCGCTTGACCTGTGTCCGCACCAAAAGGGCGAGACCTACGGCGGCAGGCTTTGCTGCGGTGAGCTGACGGATCCCGCCGATGCATACGAATGGAGTTTTGTCGCCGTTCCCGCCCAGCGTGCTGCGGGCGTGACCAAGGCGGCACAGAGAAAGGAAAACAAGATGGAAACGATCTTAAAAATGTTGGAAAACAAAAACGGCGCGCTGCTCAGCGACGGCGACTGCGCCAAGCTGCTCGGCTATATCGACTCGCTCAAGCAGACGGCAAAGGACGGCGTGTTCTACCGCGAGAGCCTGACCGCCGAGGTGCTGCGTCTCTCGGCAGCTGTGCAGCCCGATATTTCGCGCGACACGATGGAGAGCATTGCCAAGAGCATGACCGTGGCGCAGCTCAAAGAGGTAAAAACCGCCTTTGAAAAACAAAAAAACATGCAGTTCATGCCCAAGTCGCAGCTGGCAGGCGGCATGAAGCACAATGCCGAGTCGATCGGTCAATTCACAATTTAACGGAGGTTTATGATGAACGTAAATTTTAACGGATACGGAGAGAATGTGCTGACCTTTATCGCCGACAGCTCGCTGACCGAGCCGGGCGGCTTTGTCAAGATGACCGCCGACGGCACCGTCGGCAAGTGCAGCGCGGGCGATATTTTTTGCGGCGTGTGCGTCGGCTTGCGCGGCGGCTACGCGGCTGTGCAGATGAGCGGCTATGTCACTATGTCAGCGGCGAGCGCAAAGATCCCGGTGGGCTACATAATGCTCGGCGTGAACGACGCCGGCAAGGTGTCTGTAAACACAACCGGCAGAGAAGTGCTGGTGGTGGATTCCACCGCCACGGAAGTCGGCTTTATTTTTTAACAGCTTTGAAAAAAGAGAGGTAATAATATGGCAAATTTTGAGAACATTACTATTGAAAAGGGCATGTATCAGGCAAAGGGCGGTCTGAGCGGCGCGCTCGAACGCCTTGACCCGTCCGAGAATTATACCGGCACCTGTCTGGAGGGCTTGGACGCGTTTTCGCGCCAGCTCAAGCGCTTTGACATCAGGGTCAGCGGCAGAGGCAGCGACTGTGTGGAGAAGTTTTTCCAGACCTCCAATTCCGCGGCGCTCTTTCCCGAATACGTGAGCCGCGCCGTGCGACAGGGCATGGAGCGCGCCGATATCCTGCCTAATCTGGTGGCGACCGTCACCGACATCGAGGGCATGGATTACCGCTCTGTGGTGTCCGACGCCACGGAGGACGACAAGAGCCTCAAGGTCGTCGGCGAGGGCGCGGTCATTCCGCAGACCACCGTGCGCACCAGGGAGAATCTGGTCAAGCTCCACAAGCGCGGCAGAATGCTGGTGGCGTCCTACGAGGCGCTCCGCTTTCAGCGTCTTGACCTGTTCACCGTGACACTCAGCCAGATCGGCGCCTATATCGCGCGTGCGCAGCTCAGGGATGCGATCGACGTGTTGCTCAACGGCGACGGAAACAACAACGCCGCCGCCAACGTCAGCGTGCAGACGGCAGGCGAGCTCGGATATGCCGACCTGCTGGCGCTCTGGGCACAGCTGACGCCCTACGAGCTGAACACCATTTTGGCGCCCACGCAGGAGATGCAGCAGCTGCTCGCGCTGCCGCAGCTTCAGGACGCCAACGCCGGGCTCGACTTTCAGGGCAGCGGCAAGATGATCACGCCGCTGGGCGCCGCGCTTTTGCATGCGCCCGAGATGACCGCCGGCAGGGTCATCGGTCTGGACAAAAACTGCGCGCTTGAGATGGTGCAGGCAGGCGGCGTGACGACCGACTACGACAAGCTGATCGACCGCCAGCTCGAGCGTGCAGCCATCACCTGCACGGCAGGCTTTGCCAAGATCTTTACCGAAGCGGCAAAAACCCTGTCCTGAGAAACGGAGGGAAGCGCGTGAATGTTGCAAATGTATGCGACCGCTTTGCCGTGCTTGCCGGACTGGACGCCGACGCCCTGCAGCGTTGGATGCCGCTGATCGAGGACGCCTGCGCGTTCGTGGAGGAGCGCTGTCTGGTGGAGACGCCGGACAGCCGCCAAACCACCAGGCTGGAGGCGCTCGGCGCGGCGTATGCGCTGCGGCTCTACAGCCTGTGCGGCAACGATCAAATCAGGGAATTTACAGCGGGTGACGTCAAGCTGACGTCATCCGCCGACCGGCAGCAGACAGCGGCGCGGCTCTGGCAGGAGCTGGCGGCGGACAACGCCGATCTGGTACGGACCGGCGGATTTTTATTTGGCAGGGTGATCATATGAGTTTAATGAGTTGTGTGGACAGCGAGATCCTGCGCTATGGCTCGCAGGTGACGATCATCTCCGGTGAGGAGCGGGTGCAGACGCGCGCCTTTGTGGAGCCGCTGCGTTACCGAAACAAGATCTATATCGGCGGTGAATACCGTCCGCTCGGCGTGGCGATACGCGAAAAATACCTGTATATCGGCAGGCCGGCGTACCGTCTGCACGAGAACCGGTCGGTGATCGAGGCGCACGGCGAGCGCTATCTCGTCAAGCGCAGCGAGACCTTTTTTGTCCGCGATCTGCCGGTGTATGAGTGGGCGATCATGGTGCCCTACGGCGCCGAACGGGAGGATGATTATGACGCAGATCCGTAAGCTGACCGACGCGATCGTCCTGCGGCTCAAGCAGACCGCGCAGCTTGCGGACGTCCGCTTTGTGCGCGCTTATGCGTCGGAGCGTGTGGAGCAGCCGGTCAGAGGCATGCTGGCGGTGGTCGGCATCAACCAAACGGAACGGCGCAGGGGCTGCATCGGCGGCTTTTTGTCCTCCGCAGTGCGCGGTGAGCTGTATGTCGGAGAGGCGGAGATCCGCGTCTACACCATGGGCGAAAACGGCGGAGACGGTCTGACCGAGACCGTCGGCGAGCTGCTCGCCTGTCTGTACGAAGCGGACAGCGAGCAGGTGATAACCGAAGCGGCGGCGTCTCCCGTCGCATTCGATATGGATCTGTCCGCCTTTTATCGCACGGTGACGTTCCGGCTGGCGTACGCCGCAGAAACGGAGGCGCGCTATGGCGGTTGATTTTGAAAAGGGAAACAACCTGACGGTGCTTGTCAACGAGATCGTGCTGGGCGGTGTGCTGCGTTTGAAGCGCACTGCCGAGTACAAGCAGAGCAAGATCGAGGAGTTTTTGAACGACAAGCCGGTCGCCGTCATCTCCTTACCGGTCTATACCATCGAGATGGAGCTGTGCCGCACGGCTGCGTTCCCGTTTGAGGAGCCGTTGGAGCGCATCGAGATCAGCGGGGGCGGCAGGCGCGAGGTCTATACGCTCTGCGGGACGGCGCTTGTAGAAAGTCAGGCGGAAGCGCGCGGCACGGTGCCCTACACGGTCGCGGTGACGGCGTATGAAAGGAGCGTTTTGGATGAATGAATTTTTGACGGCGCTTGCCGAGGAGCGGGCGACGGGCGGACAGTATGAGGATTTCAGTGAGCTGATGGAGCTGGAGAGCCTGCGCTACAGCCGCTCGCTGCCCGAGGAAGAGGAGGCGAGGCTGCGGTGAAGCTGGTACCTATGCGGTTCAAGGGTGTGCAGTGGCACCACAATCCGCGCGAGATCGCGTTTGTATGCGAAAAACATATCAACGAGCTGCACGCGCCGTTCGACAGGTCGTTCGTGCAGGACACCGGCAGGCGCAACCGGCTCATCAAGGGCGAGGGCGAGCTGTACGGCGCAGACTGCCGGGAGCAGTTTGCGCGGCTGTATGAGCTGTTTCGGAGCGGCGGCAGCGGCGTGCTGGCGATCCCGGGGCTTTGCACGGTGTACGCGGTGTTTGAGGAGCTGCGGCTGACAGGCTGTCCCGGTCCCGATGTGCTGACCTACCGCTTCGTATTCCGCGAACTGATGGAAAGGGTCGAGGAGCGCACGCAGACCGCCTGCACACCGGCGCAGGGAGAAACGCTCTGGGACGTGTCCTACCGCTTTGGCATCGTCATCGACCGGCTGGTGGCGCTCAATCCTTGGGTCAGACGACCGGACGAGCCGCTCGGCGGCAGGGAGGTGGCACTGTGCTGAGGATCGTTGCGACACGATGGGACGGTGGCACGCAGCCGCTGCACGCGCTGACCGTGGCGCTGGACGGCGACACCAAGGTGCCTGCGGACAGCCTGACCGTGACCTGTCCGTTTGACGAGGTGCTGCGGCAGGATACGGCAAAAATCGAGGCGTTTGACGGCGAACGGCAGGTGTTTGTCGGCAAGCCCGACCAAATCGTCACCGAAAAACGTGCGCAGGGCGCTATTTTGCGCTTCACGGCGCGGAGTCCGGCGGCGTTTTTGCTGGACAGCGAGGCGGAGCCGATCACCTATTTTCAGCCGACCGTCGGTTTGATGGAGAGCAGACACCTGGCACCGTTCGGGATAAGGGTCATGACAAAGGACAATGTGCCCTGCTATCATGCGCTGAAGATCGACAAGGGCATGTCGCACTGGCAGGTGCTCCAAAGTTTTTGCCGCAATCGCTTTGCGTGCGAGCCGCGCATCACCGGCGACGGCAGAGCGTATCTCAAGGGGGAGTCGGAGGAAGGCGAGGTGCTTTTTTCGGATACCGGCAGCGTGCGATACTTTGCGCTGACGGAATATCAAAAGCCGCACCGTCTGCTCTCACAGATCCGGCTGAAATTCGAGCAGGCAAACGCCTATCGCGCCGTAATCGAAAACACTTCTCCGGCGGCACGGGGCGCTCATTGCGTGCGCTATGTCAATGCCGCTTCGGACAAAACGACGCTCGCCACCGCCGAAAAAATGCTCGAAAACAGCAACCGCAGCAGCTATGCCCTGCGGCTGCGGTGCCTTGGCTGTCAGTCGTCGGCGCTCGGCAAACGCGCAGCGGTGCAGGACAGCGTGCTCGGCACCGTTGACGGACTCCTGGTGCGGCAGGTCAGCTACACCGCCGACAGCAGGGGAGAGAGAAGTGTGATCGTTTTGGAAAAGGAGAAATGCTGAATGTGGCTGTTACACTACATAACCAACCGCTCGCTCGAAACGCCTGCCGCCGTCAAGGGTGCGCTGAGCACCGGCGAAGCAGGCGGCGCGGCGGTTACTTCATTTGAGGAGCACAAGGAGCTGGCGTTTTGCTATCCCTACGGCTTTGTCAGCGCGGCGCCGGAGGGAGAGTGCGCGGTTGTGCTGCCGCTTCGGGACGGCGAGACCGCCTTGGGCGTGCTGCACGGCAGCGGCGGACTGGAGCCGGGCGAGGTCATGCTCTATTCCAAGGGCGGCGCATCCATTGTGCTGAAAAACAACGGCAGCGTGCTGATAAACGGCAGGGAGGTCGGCAATGATTGACGTAAAAATCAAAGACGGCGACGTCGTGACCGACAGCACCGGCTGTCCGGTATATGCGGAGGGCGCGGACGCGCTGTTTCAGCGTGCAGTGCTGCGCCTGACGCCGCCGCGCGGAAGCTTTATTTATAACAGAGAACTGGGCACGGAGCGGTGCGGCGAGGATCGTGCGCACACCGAGCTGCTGTTTGCCGAGGCGCTCGCCGGCTATGCGGACACACAGGTGCGTGTGCTGCAGATCGGGGACGGCGTTGTTTCGGTCCAACTGACAATCGACGGCGAGAGCCGTGTGGAGGAGGTGCGTCGGTATGGAGACGTATGAAGAAATATATCAGAGAATGTGCGGCCGCTACCGGCAGGAGAGCGGCGCGCCGTTTGACGAGGCGAGCGACATCGCCATTCGCCTGCGCGTGCTCGCCGGTGAGCTGTATAATATGCAGACGAGCATGGAGTGGCTGAAACGCCAGCTCTTTCCGTCCAAGGCGACAGGGGAGTTTCTCGACCGTTTTGCGCAGCAGCGCGGTCTTGTGCGCCGCGGCGCGTCCAAGGCGACGGGCAAGCTGCGGTTCAGTGTGAACGAGGTCAAGCTCAGTCCCGTTGTGATCCCGGCAGGAACGGTGGTCTCTACAAGCGGCGAGCACCCGGTGCGCATCTACACCACCGAGGACAGCGAGATCCCGGCGCTCACCTATTCGGTGCTGGTTGCGGCGGAAGCGGAAAAGGCAGGCTACAGCGGCAACATCAACGCCCTTACGGCGACCATCCCTGTCAGCGTGCCTGCCATGATCGACAGTGTGACCAATCCCGGCGTCTTTTCGGGAGGCGCCGACTTGGAGAGCGACACCGCGCTGCGCGAGCGCATCCTTGACAGCTACATCGACCGTCCCAACGGCATGAACGCAGCATATTATAAGGCGCTGGCGCTGTCGGTGGACGGTATCGAAAAGGTCGGCGTACTGTCAAAGGCGAGAGGCGCCGGCACCGTGGACGTGTATGTCAAGGGTGAGGGCGGCGAGGTCAGCGACGCCAAGCTGGCGGAGGTGCAGCAGGTGCTCAGCGAAGCGCGCGAGCTGAACGTGAACGTGCAGGCGGCAAGAGCCTACAGTCTCTTTTATGATATGACCGTGCAGGTCAGACCGAAGCCCGGCTATCTGCACGAGGAGGTGGAGGAGCTGGTGACCGCCGCCTTTGAGGATTATGTGAATGCTATCTCGATGGGCGAAAAGCTCTATCTCTCCAAGCTGGGTGTGTATCTGATGGACACCGGCTGCATCGAGACCTATGTGTTTGACAGTTCCATGACGGATATGTCGGTGCCTGCTTCCAAATTTTTTGTGGCAGGCGACGCGACGGTCGAGGTGATTTGATGGGCAGCTATAACAGTTATGCGTCGATGAAGGCAAAGCTGGCGCCGCTGGGCATCTACACGCTCGCCGAGGGCAGCGTGACGGACTGCGAGCTGAAGGCATACGCCGCAGGCATCGACCGGCTCTTTGACACGCTGGATATCGCCGAGCGCGAGAGCTTTATCGAGACTGCCGAGACCTACGGCCTGAGCGAGCGTGAAAAATTTGCGGACAAAGAAAAGCCGGAGCTGCCGGTCAACACGCGCCGCGAGCTGTTGCTCGGCTATGAGCAGCGCCTGAACAGAAGCGGCACAGCCGCAGCCTTTACGGCGTTTTTGCATGAATGCGGTCTGACGGATATGACCATGTCGGAATACCATCTCCATCACTATATGACGATACATGTCAACAACGAGCTTGACGAGGGTCAAATGTCGATGGCGATCAAAAAAATAAGGCAGGCAGTGCCTGCACATCTCAGTGTGAATATTTCGTTTGCGGACGGAACAAGTCTGTCCCTGTAACAAACAGCGCCTCTGCACGGCTGTGCGGAGGCGCTGTCTCGGTTGGCATTTGATTCTGTTTTAAATCTCAGGTTGTTCTTCTGCAAGCGTGGTCTCCTCCTGCGCGGAGCCCAGATCGAGCGAATAGATGGTGGCGGCGGTATAGCTGCCGCTGTCGCCGAACACATAGACCTGCGCGGTGGCTTCGGGGTTTTCCTTTGGCAGATTATAATAATACATGGCGTAATAGGACTTGCCGGGCTGCACCGTGCAGCTGCCGCTCGACTGATCCAGACTGAATTCCGCAAAGGCGTAATGATCTGCGTCATAACCGCTGCTGCCGAGGGTCATGCCGGGCGCATCGTAATTTTGCGCCTGCTTGGTGTTGTTTTTGATTTCCAGCAAAAAGCCGACCTGCTGTGTTTTGGAGCTGAACGTGGATTTTTCTCTGGTGACGGTCACGCTTTTGAGGGTGACGGTGCCCCTGCCAAAGTCAAAGCTGTCGCCGACGCGGCGGATGTTTTTGTCGGTGATGTATTCCGTGTCGGTTTGGAGCGTGTTCGGCTCCGAGCTGAGCGATATCGTCTCCTCGATCTGCGGGCTTGGTTCCTTTTGCTTTTGGTCGCGCAGCAGCGAGATCATCTGGAGCAGCGCGACGCATATCAGCGCAAGGGCGATGACCGCCAGCACGCAGAGCGTGGCGATGCGCAGTCCCTTGCCGCCCGACTGCTGCTCTGACTGCCGCTCGGAATGTCGGGGAGCGGACGGCGCCGACGCGCGAAAGGTCCGCGGCGCAGGCGGCTGCGGCTGTGCGGCGGTCGGCGGCACAGCGCTCTCGGTGCGTGTTTTCTCTACCGGCGCGGGCGTGCCGCAGATGGGGCAAACTGTCTCTTCGTCATATGTAAAACCGCAATGTGTGCATTTCATGGTACCACCTCAAAATCCATCATAGCATACAAGCCGAAAAAAGTCAATTGCGCACGCGCGAAAAACACGTCAATCTAATTCTGAAATAATTCTGTAATAGAAATTACAAAGAAGATATGTTATCATATAGTAGGGTGATAACATGGAAGTATTTGAAAGATTGATAGAAAAGATGGCAGAGCTGGAAAA